>Ga0307514_10000874_pt1 | contig 47379 bp, 38 predicted proteins | sample 16_EM_MG_FD_203088 | JGI IMG/M metagenome (GOLD analysis project Ga0307514, IMG submission 203088) | Populus trichocarpa ectomycorrhiza microbial communities from riparian zone in the Pacific Northwest, United States - 16_EM | ecosystem: Host-associated > Plants > Roots > Unclassified | place...
TTTCCGACGACTTACCCCCGAATAAGTAGTCCCCTCCCCCCCCCCCCCCCAAACAGCTGGCTGCACCAGCATCAAGATTTCTCGGTCGGGGTAGTTCTGCCCGCGGCTCGCTACGGGGCGTTGGGAAGGCAGCGCCAGAGGATTGCAAAGGCAGCTTTGGGCTATTGTGGCTGCACAAGGTCTGACAGTGACACTAATAGGTCGTGTTTGGGTCTGACTGCGGGTCCATGACTGGCCCGCCCTCTATCCAATCCCATCCCCCCGCCAGCATAGCCCCATATCCACACATATACTAATCACCAAGGAGCCTGAGGTCAGAGGTGTGGTTAGAGGAGATATTACTTCATTGGCGGTTGATACACAAATTTAAACTTTATGTGAGGGTGTCAAATAGATTCCAGAATTTAGGTGCACGACAATATTGTAAGATAAACCTGTAAAGAAGAATAGGAACTGCTAAACAGGGGAAGGAAAAATTGGTGTACTCTACATGCGTAACATGAACAAATTGTCACACTTTACATATCTATCATGTAAGGCTTTTTTTCAAACTAAGATCTCACATAGGTCCTGGGCCAGTTGCGGATCCGCAGTTGCGTAGGCCAATAGTGGATATTGGGCTATCTATAGATGGCCCGTATTCACCACCGGACCCGAACAGTCGGGACGGAGAGGTCGCGGTGAGAAAGTTGGTGGAAGGAGGTGTAGCGGACGGGGCGGGAGGTTAGTGTGTATCCTGGTCAATGATCATGAATGAATAGGTTCCGATCACGTTGCAAGCTATCAAGGATGGAGATTCGACGGTGAACAATGAAGCAGATTACGAGAAGCGTATGAAGTGAGCTATCTCAAGTAATTACTTTTTCAAGAGGCCAGCCTGAGCCATATTGTGACTAAGGGCTCGCCTTGTAACGGGGTCAACCCGTAGTGAAGTAAAGGGTTTCAGTACCAAACAGTGTACTTCGTAACGGGTCAACCAGTTGTGAAGTGAGTGGGTGGTGCCATTGACCATAACGCGTATCGCCTAGAACAACTAACCATATAACTCGGTAGAACGTTCGCAGATTATGTGTTGCAGTGCGGTCACTTCAATTGAACCGTTCCATCTTGCGAGAATGTCAGTGAGAATAAGTCCTAAGTAAGTCATACTTATTACTTAAAGTCTTTTAAAAAATATACAAGAAGTCATAAAATTAATATGTACAAGGATTTCTGGCTCTTGAGGAGTTACAAGCTTAAGGAAAACTGTCATTTTTTATTAAGCTTTTGTTTGCTACCGCAGCATGATAAGCATGATCATAAACTATAAGTAGCTACTACCATTTAACAGTCATATCCACCCCATTTTATTTCTCTTCCAACTCATCAAGGCCAGATAACATTCTCCGCAAATTATTCCCCGTCACATTATTTCCGAGCGGCCAATAATGGTACACACATTGCTGCCAGGGGCCCCTACCATGAACTGCAAGGTAATAAACCTATTGTCAAGCCTCTAAATATGCTTTATTCAAGCGTTGATTGTATCTAGAATGTAGCATAAAACGTTGCTAGTGCAGGTTATTTCTAAGTTACAACAGTTGTCATCGAACTCGGTTAATCCACGGTGAAATTAACAATCCCTTTGGCTTCACATTTGGATTTAAGGGTAGCTTCGTCCAGGCATGGGGTGAGCTGTAGGCAGCTAGGTTAAGTTATAGTTTATTTGTAAATGTAAATTTGGATTGCGGCCTCTCAGCCCGAAATAGTGAACCCGTATTCCGGTGGATACAAAACTGGGGGCAAACTTGTCTTGAGCACAGCCTCCGGATTTTATGAGTTGACTAACCTTAAGCAGCTCATCATTCTCAGGAAAAAATAAACTAAGAAAAGCAAAAAGGTGTTCATCTTCTCGATCCATCTAATCAGCTGCCGGCTTCTTATGTTCTCATCAGCAAATCTCCAACGGTTGAGAGATGGTCAACTGGCTATGCTGGGGGGCCACGGAAGATTACTACTTACCTGCTCTTTTAACAGCTGGCCACAGATAACTAACTCAGGGAACTATGAAGAAGCAAGCTGTGCGCATAAAACAGGACGAAAAAGAACCAATAATGCAGGTTTTGAGCCTGTTAGCAGGTGTTTACTGCACCGCTCGAGCATTGTAAGTTTCGAACCTGCATTCGGGTGTTTTTAGTACCATGTCCTAGACATAGCTGGCATTTACAGCACATCTGACTCAGCTAACCGATCAGTTCTTGTACATACGAGGATTTACAGGGCCTTAATTTCAGACGTCTTTGTTAATGGTTACACTGAGCGATCGGTTCTTACGTTTGCCTGTATCATGATGAGTCCTTCGACAGTTGGCCAATAATGTTCAACTAGATTTCAGTGAGCAATAAAGTGGGGGTTCCGCGGATAAAAGAGCAATGTCAGTGCAGGGTTTGATCCTGCTGGTGTTTGTAGCACCGATTGGGGTTTCGAACCCGCACCTGGTGTTTCTGGCACCATGTCCCACCTGTCAGACTAATTGAAAGTTTTTTACTTATATCCGGCGCTTTCAGCCATAATCAAATAAGTTGAATAGGTACATACGGTAGCTAGTGCCGAAATTGGTCTGTTAACGGCCCATAGCACAATTCGCTGTCAGTGGCTGTCGTGATTATCAACTATATATGTGACCAACTGCTACAAAAGACAGACCCACATCAGGACAAAAGTAAAGCAAAATGGCAGGTTTCAAGCTTGCTAACCGAGTATTTTCAGCACTAATCGAGAATTGTAGGTTTCGAATCCGCACCTGATGTTTCTAGACCTGTCACGCTTAGCGATCAGTTCTAGTATTTCCGTCGTTTCTTAGTTACTACCATTTAAACTGAATGCCTACTCCATAACTAGTAGCTGGTACAGAAACCAATCTATATCAGTGGCCGGTAGCAGCCACCATATGGCAGGCTGGTAGGCTTCGCGGTGGGGCAAAACAAGTGCAAAATAATAATCTTTGCGGGTTTAAGCCCGCGAACTTGATTTTTTTAGCTTGTAGGTTTCGAACCCGCATCTGGTGTTTCTAGCACCATGGTCAACTGGCTACGCTAAGCTATTACTTAGCTGTTGTATAAATGTTATTTAACCATCATGTAAACTGCACACCTAGTGCTGCCAGTGGTATCCGTTACGTGATGGCTACTATAAAAATGTATGCTACCTGGTGGATAGAAGAAGTGCAAAAAACTGATTTCTGCAGGTTTCAAGCTTGAGAACTTAGTGTTTATAACACCAATCGAACATCACGGGTTTCGATCCTGCACCTAGTATTTCTAGTACCATCTCCTAGATGGTGATAGTTAACGCATGCGCCAGGTAGTCGCAGGACATACATCTGGTAGCCGGTTTTCGTGAAAGCCCGCATAAAACAGAGGCCGAAATAGGAAGGCTGAGAACGTCGTGTTCGTATCATATGAAGGGACTCAATTCCAGTGCCGATTCCCGACTTATTCTAGTACCAACGGTTGCGCTAGCGTAGCTCCGGGGCGATTCCCTTCATGGTATAGACCCCTCCGGCAACGCGGCCCGCAGGTACATTAGTGGACATGACGGCGCCGCGGGCGACAACACAATATACGCGTGAAAGTCTCATCAAACCATTCCGTACCCCTAAAGACTTGACTCTGCATCCTTCAATGCCTCTATACATTCCACTATTGACTCCTCAGACTCCACTGCTTCACAACATCAACGTCAAAGTCGAGGTCACTCTCACCCCGACACCTACCCTCATCCTCTCCCACGTCTCCGCACTCATGCTTTTCCACTGCCCTCGTCTAGCACTCTACACGCACATCTACGCGTCGCCTATTCCATTAAATGCTAAACCCTCTTGTTGGCGTGGAATTTGGCCTGGTGGCTTCGGTGGCGTTCGGGGGCTGTAAGCTCCCATTGGCCTAAGGCTGCGGGCATTTCAGCCGGTGGCTTATGGCCCCCATGGGCCGCCACCAGCTCCCATGCCGAGGAGGAGGCCTAGTCTCGGCAGCGATACTCGCCACCGGGTCCAGGTATGATGCTCGCCATCGTCGAGTATCGCGCCTTCTTTGTCATATTTATATGCCTACCTTTCTCTCTCTTTGTTCTGTAGACAGTCACTTTTATACGATAGTCAATTCAATATTTCTATTCATACTCGATTGATCTCAACACCTCTAATAATGTCCCCCCGCGTTACGCGTACGGCAAGACTCCTCTCGGTTTTGCACACCGTCGTCTAAGTTGCTGTGTGCGTTGAGTATTCCCACTGTGCGACCTATAACTCACTAATATTTTAGGATAATATGATAAAACTTATTGATACATAGCAGGTTCAGGCGGACGCTAAAGTCACTAGCACCCGCCCGAACCTGACATAAGCACCAAGAAATTTTTGTTCATTGCGGAGTGTAGCAAGAGGAGGGAGTGTTGCATCAGATAGATGGCCACAAGTCACTTCATCATCTCAAGCCCTCCGTTCTCTGGTGCCGTCTCTTCTCTGCCTTTGTCCATTCCTCCGCCCTCGTCTCTCCTCAGTCCTCGCTTGGTCCTTGGCCTTCGTATTCTTCGCGCTCATTTAAGTGCAGCTTGTCTACGCCGCCATCTACCCTTCGCCCTCGTCTCTCTTCCGCCCGTGTTTCTCCTACGCATTGTCGTCTACGACCTTATCCGGCATCATCTGCCCCACTACTGTCATTTACCCCACTGCCGTCGTCGTTCTCACCCACCGTCGTCTTTCCTCCGCGCCATCGTCCGAGTCTACTGAAGTGACGGCGGCCAATTGGCACTTGCTGTTGCAGTATGGGCGGAAACAGTATACCTGGCGACATCAAGAATACACTTTACGCGCTTTGCACCTTATAATTTAGTAGTAATAATTCATTCTACCCTCGTATCAGTGATCGGACAGTGAGTAGTCTCTTTTACTTGCTTATTGCGAACAATCGAGTCTAGTTCGATAGGACCTGCGGCGACACGATACCAGAACACAGTAATGATATCTACTCTATACGACTCACTCTTACCTCTATTCTAGAGCTTGTACAGGGGAGCAATTGAGCAGATCGAGAGGATCTAGCAGCCACACGGGACGAGAACACGACAACAGAATGACGCATCAACGGGACGAGATCTAGAACGCACTCGGCATGAGTTCGAGGTTACGGGGACGAGATTACGAAGCAATTGAGTCGTGCACGGATGTCGACACATAGGCTGTTTGGGATGACAACGACGATGACAACGTGACAGAGATATTCCGAGTGGGGAACACGTACGGGATAGACCTTGGAGACTTGAGGGGAGACGTCGGCCGGATGCACAAAGAGAAACCCATGGTGAGCGCTGGGGAGGTGTCGTCAGAGGAAAGCACACTGGGCATGTAATCCAGCATAGAGATCTTAGGTGTAAAAATTTATGACACGGAGACCTACACCGACACCGACAGTAATAAGTTGATTCCTTCGCCTGTGATGTGGCGCCAAGAGGATGTCGACGGCGACGGCGACAATGGGGATGATGGCGGGGATGACGATGCTTTAACTGGTTGGGGCAGTATCTTCGGCGGTCCTGCGGGAGCACCAGCCGAGCGAGGGGGATCAGGTGCAGTTGCTGAGCAGGCTACGGACAGACTGGAGAGGGTTTGGAGTTTTTTTCTCCCAGGCGGGAAGCCCACCGCCGATTTGAGTATACGGTGGAAGCTATTCCGAAGTGGTACACGAGCGATAAGGACAGCAGGCTCCCGATGGGAAGGGTATCCGGATGAGGAGACTACGTGGGGGCCTCTGACCAGTGGTTAACTTCGAACCCACGTCTTAACTCAATAGTTCTACCAATTTCCCGCCACACTTGTCCCGGACTAATACGATTTTGATTGCTTCATTATCGCTTGTAGAGTGTAAGTTTTTCTTTTGTTATGGCTGTGAAAATGTATGCCTAGCTTCAACATGGCAGCATGTGAGTTTCGCGTTACGGTTCCTCATCCTGACAATGGCTCGCTGTTTCTTTGAATGATAAACACCTATGGAGTGACTCGGAGAACTGGTAGGCGGGTAATTGTGAATGGTGATGGGCTGCTTTTTGGGTTCTTTCATTGGACATTGTAGTGAGTGGTTTTGTTTTATGTGCAAAAGTATAAAGCATCTGAAATAGAAGCGCGAAAATCGAGAAGGCCCGAGCTCTGATAAAGAATTATGCTTAGGTTTCGAGATGAGTAGAGAAAACCGCGTTTGTTGTCAAGTACATAGTATTCGGCGATTTTTCAAGGGTTAGGGATTTGTGGTGGGCGGAAACTTGAAAGGTCGCCGAGTAGGTTTAGCACCATGCACAATCCCTGCATCCCTAACCTCATCAACCCACAAGCTCCTCCGCGACTTCCTCCTCCGCGACTTCCCTCTGCCATCCTCAGGACATGACCTCCCCCGTCTCCGCCACCGCCGACTGGGAACGACTCGAAGACAGATTCTACCGCAAGATCCTCCTCTACTCCGAGCTCTTCGGCGAAGACCGCGAACTCGATGACTACATTATTGCGGGAGCTCCCTACAGTGGAGCTATAGGTCAGTCCTTCCGGTTCCGCCAACGCAGCGCAACAAAGCTAAGACCCCATATGCGGAAACAGCTCTCTACAAGAACGAAGCAGCGCTGCAAGAATACCGAGGGTCGGCCCAAACGAAACCGAGTATAGAGATCTACAGCTCTGCCGGGCGATTGATCCGCCGGATATACGTGCGTTTTTATTCCTCAGCGTACTGCAATCGGGAAACTAATAGTTATGTTCGCAAAAGTACGACAAAGGCTCGATTCGAGGTCTGGGCTGGTCGGAGGACGAGAAGTTACTTGTCATTGCGGAGGATGGGATGGTCCGGTGTTATTCCGACCTCCAGGGAGACTTCACACAATTTTCACTCGGACATGTACTGCTGCCCACCACCGCCGCCGATAAACAGCGAAGTCTAATGTTGGGTGTAGGGTGCCGAGCTTGTGCGTGTAAAGGAGGTGCGCTTCTGGGCAACCGGATTTGTGGCGCTCCTTCGGACAAACCGACTTGTTGCCGTATCGCGATACGATGAACCCCGCCCGCGGTTCCTGGCCGATCCGTCACCGCATGTTGAGGACAGTCTTATCCACTCGTGGGCCCTCATACCACCAGCCTACACCCTCTCCCGCCATGTTGAGGTGCTGCTTTCGACTGGGCAGACGATAATCGTGTTGGATCCGACGGATGCGCAAGACCAAGATCTACAGAGCGGGCCATTTACGCATATCTCGGTTTCTCCAAACGGGAGATATGTTGCACTTTACACGACTGAGGGGAAGCTTTGGGTCATCAAGGCTGATTTCCAGGACAAGCTGAGCGAATATGATTCGGGGATGGGAAGTGTGATGCTGCCACGGGCGGTGGAATGGTGCGGAAATGACTCTGTTGTTATTGCATGGGATGATGAGGTACACATGGTTGGCCCAAAGGGTGAAGCGTTGAAGTACTACTACGAAAGCCGGGTGCATCTGATACCTGATATTGACGGAGTTCGCCTTATCACTGCTGATAAGTGCGAGCTGTTGCAGAAAGTTCCGGATGTGACGGAGGAAATCTTCAAGATTGGAGCAACATCTCCGGCGTCAATATTACTGGATGCCGTCGACCAGTTGGAGCGGAAATCACCAAAGGCAGACGACAATATCCAGCTGATTCGAATGCATCTAACAGAGGCTGTGGATACGTGTATCAAGGCAGCTGGTCATGAATTTTCAGTGCACTGGCAGAAGCAACTGCTGAAAGCTGCGTCGTTTGGAAAGAGCGTGCCGGCGCTGTACTCGAGCGATGACTTTGTGGATATGTGCGAGACTTTGAGAGTGCTCAATGCTGTGAGATTCTTTGAAGTCGGAATGCCTATCACCTATGAACAGTGTGTGCACCCTTCTTGTCTCTTCTGTTTATGGCTGTGGTATTGATGTTGGCAGATTTATTCGGCTCACCCCCGAAAAGTTGATACAACGGTTGGTCAACAGACAGCAGCATCTACTAGCCTTGCGAGTGTCGGAGCATTTGAGATTGCCGACAAACCGGATATACATCCACTGGGCCTGCATGAAGGTGAAAAATCACATCCGCGCTCCACTTTCGTTAGCATTTACTAATTTAATCATAGGTTCGAATGTCATCCGATGACGAAGAAACCATCTGCCGCATGGTAGTCGCTAAACTCAATGGCAAACGTGGCATCTCGTTTGAAGAAATCGCGCGTACAGCCTACGATGAAGGCCGCGGTCGACTCGCTACCCAGCTCCTCAACTACGAGCCCCAAGCTGGACGTCAAGTCCCATTGCTTCTGAACATGGAAGAAGACGAGATCGCCCTCGACAAGGCTATCGAATCGGGTGATACGGATCTTGTCTTCTATGTCCTCCTCCACCTAAAGAAGAAGCACCCTCTCGCCGGTTTCTTCCGCATCATCAACGACCGTCCTTTTGCTGCCGCACTCGTGGAGTCTTCGGCGAGAGAAACAGACCTAGAGTTATTGAAAGACTTTTATTACCAAGATGACCGCCGTGCAGATGGTGCTCATGTTATCCTGAGAGAAAGTCTCGAGGCAAAGGACCTGCAGCTGAAACAGGAAAAGTTGAAGGTCGCACAGAAATTACTATCTGATTCGAAAGACCACGTCCTCGAAGCCAAAGCTCTCGATGAATCAGCGAAGCTCCTCCACATGCAAGAAACCTTTGAACGGGAGATCCAAGAACGGTTCATGGGCATCTCAGTCAACGAAACCATCTTCCGACTCATCCGCACTGGCTACTCGTCGCGAGCCGTAAAGGTAAAGAACGAATTCCGAGTTCCTGAGAAGCGCTACTGGTGGCTGCGATTGCGCGCGCTGGTGGCGAAGAGGGATTGGAGCGAGATCGAAGAGTGGGGGAAAACGAAGAAGAGTCCGATCGGGTGGGAGCCGTTCTTTAACGAGTGTCTGGCGGCCGGGAATACCAAGGTTGCCGCGGGCTTTGTGGTCAAGTGCACTACGGTGCCGTACCAGGAGAGGATCGATATGTACATGCGCTGTGGACTCGTGTTGAGGGCGGCCGAGGAGGCGAGTAAGAATAAGGATTTGGGTGCGTTGGAGGCTTTGAGGGGTAAGGCGATGGGGAGGGATCAGGTCGAGGTGGAGAAGTTGATAACGAGCTTGAAGGGCGGGAAGTGAGTGGCGTGGGAGATGCAATGGTGCTGGTTGTGTGCGATGTGTGTTTGTGGGGTTTGATATCTTGTTGCGGGTAGAAATGGATTGTTGATATTGTACTTACGCATTCACGGCGTTTTTTGAGATGGTTTCTAGAATGTTGGATGGATGGGTTGACGTCATCTATCTGATCTGCAACTCCTCCGCAAAAATCGGGAAAGGATCTGGAACGAAAATTAAGCAGCTCGAAATAAGTCCAGATTCAAGGAATGGGTACAATTGTCTGAAATAACAGATTTGTATGACAGCTTTGACCACCAACAAGATCGTATTTTCCATCTTTTTGTCTCCCAACCCCCGGCCCCACAGTTTTGCACACGCGTGGGTTTTCCGATTTTTGCTTCCATACCCAAGTACCTGTCACCGAGGTGATGACGAAGACGATGACGGGAATGTCGATGCTCCAGGTGGTTGTAGTAGTACCTTCGAAAGAGACTACCGGCGAACCCGGCACGTTTATGTACATTCATTTCTACATGCCATGACCTCTCACGATCTCCCTCAATCGGCGACGATAGCGACAGCAGCACAGCCGAACCGAGGGTGGTCTAACGGCAGCACTACAGGAGAGACCTAGCAAAAGTAGACAAGTAAAGAGAAGCTTGCCCGGCGGGAGCACCAGACGGAAAGCATCATGTCAGAGTTTAGCTAACCGGGAGTCAGAAGGCGTAATCCAGTTAGTATAGGCGTTCACAGCCGTTACAGATGCAGCTCAGTGGTAACTAGATGGAGCAGGTAGGTGAACAGGTTAGTGCGGCTCCACGCTAGCACGCCCGCGATTGTGCATTAAGTAATGTAGTTTTAGCGAGATGTCGCTCGATCTTCAATAACATTCACTTCTGTGGACTAATTTCCCACAGGAAATTAGTGGAGCATCGTCGAATCCTTCTAATTTAGAATGATGGAGTTGATCATGCAACACATCTTCATTAACTTCCCATTAACCCATATCCAAACCCTCAATCCACACTCGGACATGTATACATTTGCATATACCACCCTGTTCCTTCACAAAGTAAACTGCCACATACATCTTCATTCCTAAACAAAAGTTCGATCGATTCCACACCTGCACCCCGTAAACTTCCAACACTACCGATACCCGGGGTAAGCCACCACTGGTTAACTAATACAAATACTCGATGGAGCAAAGGAGTTTCGAATCCGCGTAGGCCGACGGTCAGTTGCGATAAATAGTTACTGCTGAGAAATTAGAACCTTCCAGAACCCACAATCTCGCAATTTAAAAGAATCTAGAGATCGAGGAATGGGATGAGGAACGCTATCTTAAATGCGTCTTCAGTAACCGGACCGTACGCTCGTGACTTCTTGCGGCCACCAGGTTCAGCGTGGTGCGGCCGTTGGGCCTGCTCTGGGCACCGATATTCAACCTGTGATTGACGAGTAGCTGGACCGTGGCCTCGTGCCTGTTCGCGATCGCCAGGTGCAGTGCGGGGTGGTTATCTTTGTAGGTGACGGCCGTAACGCTTGCCCCGTGGCCGAGAAGCAGCCGAACCGTGGCCTCATGCCCGTTCGCGGCTGCCAGATGCAATGCAGTGCGGCCACCATTGCTCAGTGCCTCAATATTGGCCTCGCGGTCGAGGAGTAGCTGAACCGTAGTCTCGTGCCCATTCGCGGCCGCCAGATGCAATGCAGTGCGATCACCAGTGCTCAGTGCCTCAATATTGGCCCCGCGGTCGAGGAACAGCTGAACCGTAGTCTCGTGCCCATTCATGGCCGCCAGGTGCAGCGCGGTGCGGCTATGGCTGTCGGCCTGTGACTCGATGTTTGCTTCGCGGTCGAGGAGCAGCCGGGCTATGGCCTCGTGCCCATTCGTGGCCGCCAGGTGTAGCGCGGTATGGTTATCAGTCTCGGTGTGGATATCGATGCCGGGGTGCGCGATGGCTTCGATATTTACTTTGCGGTTGAGTAGTAGCTGGGTTATAGTCTTGAGCTGGGTCATGCCATTGCGCTTGTTTGCGGCCGGCAGATGCAATGCTGTACGGCCGCTCCTGCTCTGTGCCTCGATGTTGGCCCCGTGGTCGAGGAGCAGCTGGACCGTAGCCTCGTGCCCGTTGGAAACTGCCAGGTGCAGCGCGGTGTAGCTGTCGTTGCGGGTCTGGGTCTCAATATTCGCTTCGCGGTCGAGGAGCAGCTGAACTGTAGCCTCGTGCCCTTCTGCGGCAGCCAAGTGCAGCGCGGTGTAATTGTCGTTGGTCTGGGCATTGATGTTCGCTTTGCAGCCGAGGAGCAGCCGGACTATAGCCTCGTGCCCTTCTGCGGCCGCCAAGTGTAGTGCGGCGTAGTTGTCGTTGGTCTGGGCATTGATGTTCGCTTTGCAGTTGAGGAGCAGCCGGACCGTGGCCTCGTGCCCGTTAGAAGCTGCCATGTGCAGCGCAGTGTAGTTTTCGTTGGCCTGGGCATTGATATTCGCTTCACGGTCGATGAGCAGCCGGACTATAGCCTCGTGCCCTTCTGCGGCCGCCAAGTGCAGTGCGGCGTAGTTGTCGTTGGTCTGGGCATTGATGTTCGCTTTGCAGTCGAGGAGCTGCCGGACCGTGGCCTCATGCCCGTTAGAAGCTGCCATGTGCAGCGCAGTGTAGTTTTCGTTGGCCAGGGCATTGATATTCGCATTGCAGTTGAGGAGCAGCCGGACCGTGGCTTCGTGCCCGTTAGAAGCTGCCATGTGCAGCGCAGTGTAGTTTTCGTTGGCCTGGGCATTGATATTCGCTTCACGGTCGATGAGCAGCCGGACTAACGCCTTATGTCCGTTTTTGGCCGCCAGATGCAATGCAGTGTAGTTGTAGCCAATCGCGTCATCGATGTCGGCTTTAGCTTTGGAATCGACGTCGGCTTTGCGTTCAAGCAGTCGGATCATGGGGTCGCGCCAACTTGCAACATGTGACTGATTACAAGATTCCACTTGAGCGCCTGCTATCAAGGCGATTTCAGCTACTCGACTGAACCCAATTCTTGCTGCAAACCATAAAATTCGATTTCTGAAAATCTTGGCGGCTTCACTCTGATGCCATTTGATCTGTATACATATTAATGCTGCTTTAACGATTCGATCTAGAGTAGTTTTATACTAACTGCGAACAGTACTACCCAATATCTGGACTTTTTGGCGCCCTTACCCAGTCCGTTTCCCAGAGTTTTGTTCCGATAGGAGGTAATCCATTCCGTCAATAGGTAGGATGGCGAGTTGCTAGCAGTCAAATGCTTAACAACTTGTGACAATAGGTCTTCTTTGTCTGCAGCTCCTCCACACCTCTGCAAGTGGTCTTGGAGGTGGTTCAATGCATAGTTGAGCAGTGGCATATCATGGAGATGTTTGACATACTCTTCGAAGCTTTCCGGTGTCCAAGCCTCAATACGAGGAGATTCAGATATCCGAGTTCTAGCAAGTTCGGCGAAGAAGATGAGATAGCGTACACAAGTTGTAGCTATCCTGGCATGAACCTTGATATAATCCTCAATCACCCCGAAGTCCGCCGATGAGCGCGGACCCTTAGGCCGGAGTAAGAACTCGCGAACTGTTTGGTGCATTACCTGAACTACGGGATCTATATAACCTTAGATAAACAGTCATAGTCGTTATTCTTGGAAGGGAATATACCATCACGGCCCTTGATTTCTAGTAAATTGCCACTGCAGTGGATGATGCGCTTCTTTATGTCAACAATCAGGCAATCCTGAAAGGATTCATCCACAGGATTGAGCCCAGAGTCAACGCAATCAGCAATGGCGAGAGCATGTTGGAATTCCGGAACCCTAAGTGGACGGCTTGCGAAGAGAACCAGTTCAAACATTCTTTTTCCGACTGCGGCATCACTCTCTTCGTTCTTTTCCAAATCTTCGAGAATGCGTTCATAAAAATCTTCTAGCTCTGTTGGAAGACTTTTTAAAAAGCCAAAGATCTCGCTTTTCGAGTATCCCTTCTCGACATACTTGACTAGTTGGCCTCTGACAAGATGTACCCATAAGAATACTCCCTGGGCATTCTTAAGTATATATTCTTCTGTGGGCTTGTTGCAAGGCTCTTTCTACAATCTGGACCTCTGAGTCCAGGAAGGCGCGCACAAATTTCTCTATGTCGGGATGATTTACATCTTGCATCCTTACAGACGCTTGTGACTTCCGGATCAAGGCTTCGAGCTCCACAACAGGCCTGCTTGCAACGATCGCCTTGATGATGCAGTTGTTATTGTTAGAGCAGATGTCGAACAATAACTGGAGAACACTTCGTCTGTCTTCATCAGTGGATTCGTCTACTGCGTCGATAAGGAGATAAATTTGTTCTCTTCCATCATGCTTTCCGATAGATCGCAGAACGTTCTTTAAAGCCACATAAGACACTTCCGGATCTCTGAGACCGTCATGTCTAGTTTTATACGGTGGGGTTTGGTGCTTCCTGAACTCGTGTTGGAAGTGGTAGAAGAAGCTCTCATTTTGATTGAGGATGTCGTAAAGAATAGATCTCAGCATATTATAATGACTAATTTGACTCTCGCCCTCCCGGTAGCTGTAAAAAAAACTGGCCATGATTGCTCTTTTCGCATCTGGTTCATGTTCCTGAAGATGATCCTTCATATACTTCATTATAGTGCTTTTCCCACTCCCCGGTTTCCCTTGAATATAAAAAAGATGAGAACGCTTTGAGCCAGACCATTGGCAGTACTGCTCGTGCGTCCAGAGCCACTCCAAAGAGCCTTTATGTTCACTTGTAATCTTTTCGTAGCGTGTATTCTCAAATCGAAGAGCTTGAAGATAGGCTGTATACAACACTTCATTAGCTTCACATATTGAATTGGTTGCGCAGTTACCGTCGAACCTTTCCTCTCAGCATCGTACTCAATGCATATCACTTGATTCGGAAGCTGAGGCTTCATTTTGGACTCAGGTAGGCTAGTCAGCAATGCCTTAACCTTCCATTGTCGCGCTAGCAAATAGTTAACGAGTGACAGCAAACTTCTGATAAATTCCTTCATTTCATGCGTGATATCATCCACTACAATTAACAATTCTAGCCCTTGCTCAATTTCCAGAACGTTCTGAAAAGCTTTCCAAAGCACATCGTCTTCTGCCGAGTTCAAGAGTTCCGGTATTGTAGTTGGTGCCAGGCGTCTGTTCTTGGGTTCCCTTTTCCATTCTTTTTTGCCAGGGACTGCATCCACAACTGTACGAAGGAATTCTGTAATGGCTTCCTTCTGCCTGGGCCCTGGTACACCCAAGAGGAATTGACGGAGGAAAGCCTGAATGGCGGAATGAGTGCTGGATTGTTTTCCTGCAAAAAAATAGAGAATCGAACGTGATGTATTAGAAGTCGTGGCATTTAGTCGGTCCATAATGTGTGAGGCTATTTGGTGGAGTCTGCATTGGGGGGGTCCTGTTATCCAAAGCACTGGGGCACTGTCTACGGAAGACCATTCTTTGAAGTCGATATTTCTGGAGATCCAGTACTGGTCCGGGCTGTTCCAAAGGGGAATTGACAGTGGTGACAACTTCGTTTCTTGATTATGCGTGGATAGAATTTCCAGGAAACGATCCGGATGCACGAATTTTATTTCTAATAAGAGTTTCCTCCACGGTGAATCTGGGCAATATCTGTTAGTCCAAGGCGCACCACCACCAACCCACTAGACGCTGTATCAAGTGTGCTGCCGAAAGACCTCCGGAGCCTTACCGAACGCTGTCTTCATCTTGGAACGGACATGCAAATAGTTTTCATCATCTCGACTCTTGAACTTCACAAGTTTGGAATGGTCGGTCCCGATGGGTATCTGGTTATGAACCTCCTCGGCCATTGTGGACCACGTTGCAGACTCCTTGGTAACTACGCGGATTGGTTTACCGGATCGCCTCCATCCCCCATCTGGTGTTTCCTTGAAAATAGGTCAGTAGGGGCTTTGCATGTGCTGGATACGTAGTACATACTTCAACAGTTGGTGTATCTCGAGTCTCAAAGAAGGACGCAACGAAACACGATGCTAGTTCCCTCTTAAAGCTACGTTGAAACGCAACATCGAGATCCCGTAGTAGTGCAGAACCCTCCATCAGATCGCGCACAAATGGTTTATTTCTCTTGCCCTTTACTAACGACAGCATGTTTTTATTGTTGAGGCCCCGATTGGGCACCCCGAAAAAGAAAAGGCCAACACAGCAGCGCAGAATGGCAAGATCGTCCTCAGAACTTCCTTGTGTGGCATCTACCAATGCCTGTATTTTATTGAGTCATCCAACCCATACATATTGGAGCATTCAACTTACATGCTTAATGACTAGACCCCCAAGGCTATGTCCTACGAAGATTAATGGCCGGTTTCTTCCCTGTTACGGTCAGAAGTAGCTTGGACATAATTTAAGCTAGGAGATATTACATTACTTCCATCTTCGGCTCGTGCTGTGTCTACAGCGGTCAAAAGCTGTCGTGAAAAGTCGGCAATGGAACTAGCAGCTGTGTTGTCCTGTAGATCGGATTCGTAACCCCACGTAAGCACCCTAAAATTAGGGAAATCTAATGGGAGGATATCCCGCAACCACATTACATGAGGTTCATGCGGCGACTTCCATGATCCAAACGCGTGCGCGGCAAGCCCGGAAACGGCGACTACACTGTTGGTGACTGATCAGCTTCTATACCATACCGATCCGGGATAGTTGCCCAACTTACTCATATTCAGGCTCTGACTGAGGACGGTAGAGAGGGGTTATTCCGTAAAAGTCACAGTCGACGTATATGGTAGCTCTACCGAGCTCGGCGGGAAGTTGAAAAGATAACCGTTGACCATGACTGCACTGGAAGAAGGCTGAGGGCTCCTGATCAAAAGTAACAGTAGCCACCAGCCAGTCGATGTACGGCGCAAGAGAGAAAGCTAATATATTCTCCTTCGTGGATGGGGTTTGACGTTCCAGGTTGTTGAGATAGTTTCGGAAACTATTCTCTTCTACGGATCTAGGAATTTGAGATAGCCGTAATGTGCGGCGGGACATCGGTGAAAGCGAATTCTTGGACGCGTTTGGGACCTGTGTGCTCCGCTGCATGTCTAAATTGGACTGAGAATGAGTAAATTTTTGATCTCGATAGAAGTAGACGTTGGCGTAACACAAGATGGGGCATGCATGCTTGCCTCAGATAGTATAGCTCCGGGTGTAGTTCTGTATCGTTAGCTACAGATCTTTTTATTTTGAAGAGTTGTGTAGCTGTCGTAATTAGTTATGGGTATTGGAATAGCTGCGTTGTGACTGCTATAGTTATAACCGATAGCATAGAATTTCAAGAAGACGTGTTCAACCCCTCTGGCAGTCTGAACAGGGGAATTGTAACCTCTACACACCTCCAGAAGTCAGCAACAGACGTGGCATCTGTCTGAACGGTGATAAAACAAAAGGAATGGCACTTCAGCTTTAGCGCAAATTGCCCGCCCACCATCACTATAGCTGCAGCTCAGCGTGATGCAGACATAGCGTTGTCCTGTTGGTGGAAGTGAAGGAGGTGGCAAGCTTCCCCGCTTTTGCAGTTCTGGCGACGCCAAAACCCTACATCAGCAGCAGGCTAATGCGAGACACACGTAAAAGCAGCTCTGTGTTCGGACGTTTCCTATTACTCAGGGCACGGCATATACGTAAGTACCGAAAGTTCTGAGTAGATATTAGTTCAAGTACGGTATGTTTTAGCGTTTGGTATTTATCTATCGCTGACTCCAACTGTAGAATGGGATACCATCCTTAGTTAGCCGGCCGTACAGACTAAAGTTTTTTTCAACTACTATTATACTCTAAATCTCTTGTCGCTGCATTGCTCTCGTATACCAGAGTTCTTTTTTCGCTTCGCGGTTTCTCACCTCGCTCAGCGAAAAAGTCTGGGCACGAGAGCATTGCAGAGTGCCATAATATGGATAAACGTTGTAAAGGACTCTTAGAGTAGAGTAGAAGAGAGATGACTTAGAGAGGTGAGAGATTAGATGGATCGATTAGATAAAGTTTGGCTTTTTAAACTAGCCGTTTAGATTCTCGGGAGGTTCAGTGACGTAACTGATTCTCGCTAGATTTTCGTATCCTCTTTATGTCACAAACGGCATCGGGAGAATGGGTATCTCCGCTCCTCGTCCGACGCACTGGACACACGGGCGAGTGTAATACGAATATTTAGTGCTCTCCGTCTGACAAGGGGCTCTCCGTTTATCTCTATGAGCGCACAACCGTAGTATGAGCTACTGTGTTTGAGCGACCACTACAAAGCTTAAGGCAGAAGATTCAGTTCCTACTATTAATTGAACGGTTGCAAAAGTCATGTATTCAGATGTTATTCAGTATCTATCTATATATGTACATACGGTCGATCTGGGCTAGCTGGAGATGATACTCAAATGCACTTAGAGACTGCGCTCGGGTACTCTTGGAGGTACACTTGGTGACGGTCGATTTGGGCTGGCTGGAGACGGTGCTCGGGAGCTGGCCGGGTGCATACTGGACACGATAGAGATGGATTCTCTGAGAGTATGCTGGAGATAGTAGAGATGAACTCGTCGGGAGCAGGCTGGAGATGGTTGACCTGAGCTGGCCGAGAGTAGGCTAGAGAACCTGCGGGTGAAGTATGACACAACAAAATCTATTTTCTGTAGTCTTATCGATTTGTTTATTCTGCCAATCCACCTCCTGTCCGGTTGCCATCGCAAGGCCCTTAAGCCTTACCGTAACCCCACTCAACTGGTTAAGATTGTTGTGGATCTCCTTCTCCTCGTCGCTTTCGTCGGCCTCAAATTGGTACTTGTTCTTTTCAGCCATACCCATCTTAGTGTGTCCCAAACCCGGCCTTTACGCGGTGTCATTGAGGGCCTCTCCGACTGCGTCTCTGCCTTCATATCCGAACTGGCGTGTGCGCTCGCGTTCTTCACGCTCCGATCGGTGTCTATCCAGGATCTTGCATTCCTCCGCTTCGGCACGGGGTTTCGATTTCATCGATTTCATCGAGTTCTTCATGTGAACGGCGAACATGCTTCCATTGAGTGCTTTGAGCTCGCGGGCCTTTTCCTCCGCGACACGGTTGTGTGCCATCGCCACGTCCAGGTTCTTTCGTGGTAGAGACGCTCACCCTGCGTTCCGAGGCGGGCGAGTGTGTTGCTACCGGTTTCTTCGGCTTGTGCGGCGATGCGGAGCACATTGCGCGTCGAGGACACCGATTCTTGCTTGGTGAAACGAATCTGCTGCTTTACAGCTTCGACGCCTTCTTCCTCTTCTTCCTTCCTCAGTGGTTAGGACGCGGTCCTGGCCGTACTAACTCTATCCGTAGCTACTCCTGCCAGCAGGTTGCGAGTAGTCATCGGGCCGTCCGCATCCGCCGCTGTTGTCACTGCCGTAGCTTCCTTCAGAGGGAGGGCGTTGCTGTTGGGGTTGGCGCGTCAGGAGAATAACGCGTCGCGGTTACGATCGATGGTGCTGGTCGACTCGCCTCCGTAGCCTCCGTATCCACATTGTAATGGTTGCTGCGGCTGGGATTGGTAGGGTGGAGGTGGCGCCGCGTACGGGAGCTTCTTTTCTGTCGCGAGAGCTGAAGAGCTGCAATCGCGCTGTGGCGTCTTGTTCATCTTTTCCCCCCGTGCCTTTTTTGCTGAAGAGGTCCACTGTCGATGCGTTCGTGCGAGGGGTTTTGTCGTACGGAAAGGTAGAAGGAGGTGGGGTTAAGTGCTCGAGCTGAAATTGATTGTTAGGGGGTGGAGCATGCGGCTAGTCGTAATCTAAGTTGCGTTGCACCCAAGGTAGTAAAAATTCTAAAAATACTTCCCACTTTACAGTCCCACGACGAGTACCGTTGAAAGCGGGTCAATGCAGTGCTTCGAATATGAGTAAATACTGGTAGTGTGTACCCTTTTGTTGATATTGAAGCAGTAGTGAGCCACGCCACAGAATGTGCTAAAATTGGGGTACCTTAAGTGCAACTCTGTGTGCGTATACTCAGTAGCGTACTTAAGTAGCTTCATAGTCTATCATCCAGCTTTGTGTTTACCGCAAAAATCCATCTGACTAGTACGTGCAATCAATGCCTCCAATTTAGTATCACATGTCCTTGGAGTTAGATTCAAAGGTGTCACAGATATTCCGTCAGTAGCTTAAAAGAAAAGTGTCATATTTGGGAGCCCATCCGTTCAGACCCAGTACTGCCGTTAATGATAAGGAGATTAAAACTTCAACGCAAGCAAGGAAATACCAGCTCATCTCAGCAGTAAAAATTAAAACTTGGGACATAGAGAGCACTATGAATCGCAAATGTTATGAAATGTTATAAGAGCATGAATAGAAGTGGAACCCAAACAAAGAGAATCGTGAGGCATTGAAGGACGACGAAAGATGATGGAACTAAGGAAATCCAAAAAAGTGACCAACTAAGTTACTTGTAATGAATCCAACAAATCAGAGAACGTCAAATTGAAAAAAAAAAACATAAATCCCTCCTAGCATGCCCAAGTGAGAAAATACACGCTAGAGCCTACAGCTATCCGCAATACTAAAAGTGCGCGGAATCTATCGCATCATGTAGATTTTGGCTCCAACAGCTCCAACATTGCCCCACCCTCGCGATCGGCGTAAAACCGGTTTTTCTTTGCCGCAGTCACAATAAGCGGTGTGACCTGAATGTTGTGTTGAGAGAGTAATAATCTCATGGTATCGCTATGAAATTGCTCCGCAATTATAGCTACGGCTCCTTCTGTAAACCGAATTTTGGAAGAGGTCAACAACTGCCCCATCACACTATCGCATTCGTGCAAATTGACAGCTATTGCAGAAACAATAGACTCCGTGACCTGGATAATGGGTTGCACGGCCAACAGCTTCTCTAGCACTATCCTATTGCCGACAGCAACAATAACGAAGGACTCGGGGACGTCAAATCGTTCGAGAAGTTGGTTAAACTGCCACCAGGAAGAACTTTTAAAATCCTCCGCAATTGTAGCCACAGCTCCCTTAGTGAACTGGATGTCGGGGGTGGCCCACAACAGCTCCATCGTATCCACGTGTCTATCCCAATTGGCGGCCAACGCAGAGAAAATGGGCTCCGTGACTTCGAATTTGGGCTGTATTGCCAAAAAATACTCTAGAATCTTTTTACCAAATCGCTGGTTTCCGATAGCAGCCACAACAATGGACTCCGTGATCCGGATATCGGGTCGTGTGGTCTGGTTGCCGGGCACTGGAGATAGTAGTAGTCGCATCATTCTGGCATCGAACTCCCTTGCAACTAGAGCCACAGCTTCTTCGGTGATTTGGATTTCGGGGCGTGTTGTAAATAACGCTTCCATAAATTCCTCGCGCTCCCATCCCCACTTTATAGCTGCAGAAACAATGGATCCTGAGATCTGGATGTTAGGCCGTTGAGATAATAATAGTTTTATCATATTGATATTGTGCTGCTCTGCAATTGTAACCAAAACTCTCTCGGGGATCTGTATGTCGGGCCGTTCTAATAGCAGTATATACATCGTAGTGATATCGTTCCTCTCTATTATTGTAACCAAAGCTCTCTCGGAGATCTGTATGTTAAGCCGTTCGGACAGCAGCATTTGAATCGTACCGATATCACCCTGCTCTACGATTGTAACCAAAGCTTTCTCGGGGATCTGCATGTCGGGGCGTTCGAACTGCACCATTCGAATCATACCGACATCCCTATTCTCTACGATTCTAATCAAAGCTCTCTCGGGGATCTGTATGTCGGGCCGTTCGGACAGCAGATTTTGGATTATATCGATATGGCCATACTCTACAATTGTAACCAAAACTTCCTCGGGGATCTGGATGTCAGGCCGTTGGGAAAGCAAAACTCGCATCATATTGGACTTCTTTGCAAATGCAACCACAACTTCCTCATGGACCTGGATGTCGGGGCATTTTGATAGTAGCGTCTCCATCGCTGTGGAACCCATTATCGCGGCAACGACAAGTACCCTAGTTGCTGCAGAGTCCTTGGCGTCAAATTTGCGTCCAAACAACACTTCAATATCATAGTTGTTGGCTGCTCGCTCAAGTAGAAATGGAATGACTAAATGCGCGCGATTCTCGTCCATATTTGCCACTGCCCTCAAAACATTGTCTGTAATTTCGAACCTACCGACTAAGTCTAGAAGCAACTGTAGAATATCATTACCATACTTTATATTCCTGGTCGCCGCCAACAAAACGTTTTCGCTAATGTAGTCACTAGGAATTCGTTCTAAGCTTAAGAACATATCCATGATGCTCGCATCGAATGATGCTGCAATGTGGCTAAAGTGTACTTCGCTGACAACTATGCCATACCTTCGAATGTGGTCCACCAGCATCGTCGCGATTGGCGTGTGCCACACAGTTTGCAAGAGCTTTGCCATCGCATCTTTCGGAGGTGGAACAGCAGATAATAGGGATTCAAGAACATCGTCGTAACCTTTTTTAACTGCCATTTCCAGGGGTGAACATGAGTTCCCTGGCTTATCCACATCGGCTCCGTATTCGACGAGGAGTTTAACAATATCAAGGTGCCTCATTGTGACCGCTCTCTCCATTGGTCTGCTCAGTTGTAGCTTATATGAGTCTAGCTGTATTTCTATGAACTCTTTGCTAACACTAGAGTCAAGAAATTCTCGAAAACTGCAAATCCAGTCTTTACCGAGACCAATACCAAGTCTCAGTGTGTTCATCCGATCAACCAATTCGCTCTGGCTTATTCTGGAAGTATGGCCGCGTGCAATGTGATTCAGAAGACCTTGCAGTGTATGGTCCAGCAGTATCCGCATCACAGCCATATTTCCCGCAGCAATACCGGCAATTAGTGGCGTTTGAGATAGCTCGTTTGTGGTGGTTGTGCTTGCATGGTGACGTAGCATTAATTTGACCATTTCTGGATGATCAAATTCTGTCGCGATATGTAATGCGGTATTTCCTTCATCATCCTTTAGATTGACATTGGCACCATTCTGTAGTAGAATTTCGGCGATGTCGGTGAATCCGGGCTGAGCACAAATGTGCAATGGGCTAGGTTCCTCTGGACTGGAGGCAAAAGTTGATGCACCGTGCTTTAGGAGTATTGTCACCATTTCTGTGTCGCCACGACATACTGCAATGTCGAGCGGGCGAAATTGAGAATCGTCCATAATGCTTACGTTTGCTCTTCTCGACTCCAGTAGATATTCCGCTACTACTACTCTGCTCCTGGATGCCGCCATAAAAAGTGGCGATCGGTGCTGATCATCCACAGAGTCAACTTCGAGGTCAGACCTAACAGAGAAGAGCTTCTCAGCTAATTTTTTCGAGCCGCAATAGCTGGCTATATGTAGCGCTGTAAACTTCTTCGGGAATTCAGGACTTTGTTCATGACTTGCCCAGTAAGCCTGCAACCAAGTGTCACGTAATGGGGAGTCGTTGTCAAAGAATTTGTGACCCCAGTCGATATCTATTTCTGAAGATGCCGCCTCCTCAAAGTGATCAATCCAATGGTGTATAGCATATCGTAAGAAAGAGTGACGCTCGGCGCTGTTTGGTGGCGGCCCAAGGGTAGTCGGTGGAGTACAAAACGAGTCATATCCTTCAATATGTGCCTCATTGCTCGGAACACATTGCCCAGATATTCCAGTACCTACAAAGCTTTCGAGTTTTGTGAAGAACGAGAAGCTCGCTGCCGCAAGTTTTGCGTGTGCGACAGTTTGATCGATGCGATATCCAATTTCCTTGGCAGCATCTAGGAGATATTCCTTGGCAGTAAAGTGGACGAGACTAACTTTTTGGTCTTGAACGGTGACCAGATACCTGCACCATTTAAGATCCTGTTCGAAGGTCTGAACACAGGTTTGCCATCCGAAGCCTTTGGACGAGTTGACATGGAGAACACTCCGCACCGTCGCCAATTCCGAGACAGTCAGTGGTCGTACCGCTCCCAAGATTAATTCTAGAATCTCAAGAACGGTGTCCTTATGGTTCGGGTGGATTTTCTCTAGAATACTTTTGTAAAAATCGAACATCTTGTGCGGGGATTCAAGAAGCTGGAGCTGCGTCTGTATGTCAGACGCTGTGGCATTGCGAAGTCGTTCAACAGTTAAAGCTACCCACAGGAACGATCCCTCCGCCTTGTCGCTGAGCTGAGATACAAACCAGTTAGATAACCCTTCAGGATATGATAGGCCTGAAATTTTTTCCTGAATGAATTTATCAATGTCGGCACGAACCATCTCCTTGCCAATCGAGACCGTGTCAAAATACCCTTCCAATCCAAGTCCAGATAGAGTCTGCTCAATTGCAAGCATTCTGCGGGAGATCAAAGCGAGTTTGAAATTTGAGGGTTCCGTGGTGGTGGTTGAATGACGAGGTGCGAACATCTCCCTGAGTAGTAGTGGTATTGACTCGGAGTCGCACTCATCCAAGCCGTCGATAACGCAGTACGGTACCTGGGGGCGCATACCATTCACAATATCCACAAATAGTCGGACCATAATGCGGAAATTGGAAAACATATCGTTTCCGGCCCTCTCATAGTCCTTTTCGAGGCTTTTGATCAACGCTGGATCTGCCTCGACAAGTTGCGATATCAACCCGCGTAGTATTGAACATGGTATGTTTTTTTGCTTGTCTTGATGATCACAAAAATGGTATACGACGATCATCGTGCCTTCGGCTTTGGCTCTTTGTTGCAGTCTTTCAATTATCTGCGTAGCAAGCATAGTCTTTCCAATTCCGGGATCACCATATAACCAGAGGAGGTCGTAGTGTTGGGATAGAAGCCAGGATTTATACTTTTGTTCACGCAAAATCCACTCGCAGGTTTCTGGGCTGCGGAACCCTTTTCTATGGAAAATTCCGGTCAAAATATCTTTAGGGTCTTCCAACCCAGAGACGAGTGCTCGGTAAAGTGGTGTCTCGCGATGTTTCTGTTCGACTTTTATTGGTAAGATTTTATGCCGACAAATTTAGAGTCAACGCTAAACTTGCATACATTTTGTAATTTCCTGAACGTATCTCGACAGAACTCCAGCTACCTTCCGAAACCCTTCATCCTCAAGTGATGCAAACTTGCACATATCACTGTGATTGCCGTTGATACCTTCTTTGCCTTCATCCGCATCACCAATGATAGCAGACATATCCCCAACAACCTGTATAATTCCCTTCATTAGTCTAGACTCCGAAAGGTATGTTTGCTTGCTTACTTTCCCACTGATCCCTTTGATACCACTCATGCCCTTTTCTTCTCGAAACGAGTGTATTTTGAGAGACTTTTCCCTGAAAATAATGCTGAACGCGGAATTGACCATTTGAAGAGTTTGACTGTCGATCCCCAATGAGCGAATCAAATCTTCGTTTGACGACATGCCTGCCAGTTTCAACATATTCGCTGCAAGCAAACCCCAATTGGTGACATCACTCCCCCGATGCGGACAACCAAGGAATACGATTCCGTAAGTCGAATCTAAAATTGACAATAAGTGTGTATGACGGGTTGCTTCCTTCGACTGCCGTAGGGCCTGTTCACAACTGTCAGATCGGAATGACAAGAAGGCGGAGAAGTAGATCATATCTTTAACTATGATTCCACCCATAGAGTGACAGACGAATATCAGCTTAGAATCTGATCCGAGCTATGGATTCTAGTCAGCAAAATTATTGTTAAGCCAAAGAAGCGAAGCTGTCTACCTCTAATCGCTCACGAGCTAGTGCGTGTACAAGATTCTCCGCATGTTGGTATATTCCATTTTTGTTTACGTTCTTATATAACCGTGTGAGTTGGGAATCATAACCGTAGGTAAGGATGCGGATGTTTTTGATCTTTTGCGGTAGTAGGTCTTTCGGCCATAACACATCGATATCGTCCTCAGGCCGGGGTCGTTTCTTTGAGTTAAACCACTTCGTTGTGAGCCAATATCCCGGATCATGGGGATCGCCATTCCCTTCCACTGGCTCCCTATCCGGCGCGGGCTTAGACTTGGACCACGATGTAATCCGGTTTCCTTGAAGTCCGTGGACGAATACGACGCTATTTTCAATGGGGTCAGCCCGGCTGTCCACTGATGTGAAGTGCTCGCGATCGTGTACTAGGCTGGGCGACTGACTCTGCAGCAACTTTGCCTTCACCTGTGTAAAGTATCTCGAAGCCGTCAAACATACTGTAAACCTCGAAGCAGCGGGCGATCTAGTTTGGCTGCGGAAGAGGTGGATCTAAGCGTATGCGAGATTTGGAGATGGAGGCTCTAGCGGCTGAGAGCTCCATCAGCACTGTATGTATGGTTGCCTACAATACCTGCAATAATTCCTGCGACGCAACGGAGGGGAAGGTGGAGTGGCAATACATTGGTGGTCCATCAGGCTGCGCTAGCTGCAGACATGCCACCACACACAGCCTCTGCAGTTGCCACCCAATCATCAATTGCAAAACCTTCGAGGTGCATGCGCATGCGTAAGTGGCCAGGCTTGTAATTCGGCCAATGAAGATCGAGTTAATCCCATTATGAAGTACTGTTCCACTCGACACAATAGTCTCCACACATACTAACAAAACGCCCTCCCAATGGCGATTGGAAATTATGCCAACTAATCAGCTGGCCTCGAATCAGGCTCTCAAATATATTTGTGTGGCAAGCACTAAGATGAAAGTGGAAGTGATAAAAAGGGAATAGTGTGGCAGGGGTAAGGAAGGTGTGAGAGAGCCTGGAGACTTCGCTTCACACAAAAGTTCACGGGTCAACCGGATCAGCATCTCATCAACCCGGTGAAAATCTCAACACCATGGGTTTGTACTGGATTTAGATGGAGAGAAGAGTTTAGAGTGGGGGAAAAAGAGTTTATATGGGGCTCTAAGCAAGCCGGATAAAACTACATGTTCAAAGGTAAGGAGAATGACCGAGAGCAGCTGGTTACGGTCCAGATTAAGCCCGGATCAACTTCGGGTTAAGGCTGCAGTGAGTGCAAATGTAGTTGAATTTTTTAAAAAAATCTCGGCATTGACTCAGGTAGATATAAACTAATACCCCCCAAAAGCTCAGCTCTCTGGAGGTGATTTGAATTTTTGGTGGGTGATGTCTCCAGGCCCTTTCGCCTCACTTTTTTCATGATCCCAATTTGGATCAGACTCACCATTTCTAGTATAAAATCACGTGAGATCCAGGGCCGGGGTACGACTAATCAGCTAACGAGACACAAGAACTTTCTCTCTATTCCGTCCCCGCCTACTCTTTGCATCAATTGATGCATTATTTCACAGAAGGGCTGATAGTCTTACAAATGTTGGTTTTCGGGGAAGCCGTGAGCCCTTCCTCTGAGGTCGTGTATATTCTACACCTCCTAAGTAGTAGCTCCATCATAGCAAGACCTAGAATGATCAGCCGAGAAATGATTTCGGCGATTCCTTAGTCGATGTTGACCGATAAACAGCGTAGAATCTACTTATTCAGGCCTTTATATTATATTTAAATCGAGAAATTTTGGTAGCCATCCAAATCCCGGATCTGCGAAATTCGCATATTTTTGAGCAAGTATCAAACTTCAGACTCTCAGGTTCTGAAAATTATGTTGCAGTTGACCGTTGTTGCGCAGCCTGGAGCCTGCGCATGTATGCTTCACTTTCATTATTTGCCATAGTACAGTACCACAACGCTACTACGGAGCCGATTAGTGACCACCGAAGGAAGTAGCACATCAAATGTCCACCCTCGAAGTGCTTTCTAACAAACGATCATAGAGAGTCCAAGCGGAAACACTATTCGTATATCATGTCTTTCCTGTTCTGCCTACCTACCTAGGTAATTATCTAGGTAGCGCTAGCGACAGCGGTTGGCCCGGCAAACTAGACTTGCATTAATATTTACTTACTCGCACTGCTAACATACTAACCACAATCTAACGTTACCTTTGCTCCGGATCCGGAATTTCAAGGGGTCAGTTTAAGTGGCCATTCGGGACGACCCGCGTAGAAAGTTAGATTGGAAGTGGTTTGAGTGGTCGTGTGGCGTGTACTCTACACCCCATGTTCTAAGCAGAGATGCAGGGGAGTTTAAAACTCCAAAGCTTCGACGGTCCATTGAACAACAAGTCCACATGCCTCATTATAGTCGCTTATATAATTATATTTCAGGAGTGAGAACAGCTGCCCAAACCTGACCCACACAACACACCTACTCATAAAACCTCCCCTTCCCACTCCCCAGCTGCAATGCCTCAAGTGCATACGCAACCACCCTCTCATCAAGCACTTGTTTTACGTACTCGACCACCATATCCACCCCGCAACCTGCACCTCCGGCAGTCCAGAACTTCCCATCCACAACCCACCTCTCGTCTTTCCATTCTACCTCCGGATGCGTCTTCCTCAAAATCTCCAGTACCCCGCGGTTCGCAGTTGCTTTCTTCCCCTCTAGCACCCCGGCATCTGCCAGCCACATCCCGCCCGTACAAACACTCATGATCACCTCTGTCTTCTCCGCCGCCTCTTTCAGGAACTTATCTGCTGCTGCAGGGCGATGATCTGGCAAGGGACCGCCGACAAGGAGGATGTCGAGATCTCGAGGACAGGAGTCGTAGGTGTGTGTGGGGAGGAAACGGAGAGAAGGAGTAACGAATGACGGCTCTAGAGACGATGAGATGTAGTGGAAAGTTATATCTGGGGCAAGGTCTGCGAAAGTGGCAGGGATGGCGCCGAAAGCGAGAGAGGCAGTGATGTACGCCTTTGAGCAGGATCCGAGGATGTCAATGCCCATGATGTCGGAGAGTTGAACGGCTTCGAGCATAACGCCGATTTGGAGGGGCTTGGGAGACATGGTTTCGGCGATTGTATTGTTGGTGCTTTCTCGTCGTCGGGTGCAAGAAGCTAAGAGGAGTTATGGCCGGCCTTTTATAGAATTCGGGGAGTCGTTCGCATGGTCTGGTCAGGCTTGCTTAACAGCTATCGCCCGGAGTCATATCGCATTGAGGGCTGTACGGCTAACTACGCGTCACTGCGGATGCACGTAGACTTGCGTTGGAATTGCGCACATTTCTACATTTTAAGAAGGTAAATGCAGTAATCTTTAGGCTCAGAGCCGTTGGAAGTGAAACGTGCATCCGAGGTTCACCGGAGTGACCTCAGTCACCTCAGTGGTTGGCGCGGAGGAATAATTAAGCCGGTCATCGGACGCTACGTATACCTGTTGGTTCTATTGTTGCGGGGTACTGAGTATATGCCTACGGCTTAGGAAACCCGTTGTATGCCACTCGTTTGTGGAAGCTTTGAAGTTGGTTGTGGTCTTAAGCTTGCTTTTAAGACTATGCCGACAGTAGTGGAACTTGATTACTTAGACACGTGACAAACGAGTGATACTTAGTGATTAGAAATTGAGTAAAGGGTTAGATGTGGTTACGGGAACGACGCGTAGAAACTCAGCATATGGCCTCACAGACTAGCAGTCTATTGAGTGGGAGAGTCTGGCGTCAATCACCATGATAATCCACATGAGCATGAGGTGGGTGTTCATAGGGGAAATATGATGAAATTTTCTAGGTAAATAGACTATAGGGATCTGGGGCTTCGCCCACAGTCGATAGACACTCCGCCCACAACTGCAAATATGCCAGTGAGCCTCCGCGGCGTCTTGCGCTGGTGAAAACCTACCGCTTAAGACAATAATCTACGTGTAGCGAAGCGGCCAGTATTAACAGGGCTAAGGTTACGTTTATATGTCGTGACAATGCTCTGGGGTACAGGTTTATTATTATTATCCTACTTTTGAGAAAATTAAACACCACGAAAGACCATAACCAATCTCAAGAAAGAGACAGCTGAAAGAGAAGCCCATAATAAATAGCTAAGCGGGACTGCTTGCATTCATCTGCACCGCCTGTCATTTTTTGATTCTCCTTCTTACGGGGGTGGTAATGAGTGGGGGTACATAACAGTATTGCTTCGGTGGTAGATGGTCACGGCCTAAGTGGGTAGTGTTGTTAAAACGATGATCTAGGAACACTGAGGCGCACCCTGATGTCGCCTGATTTTCAAACTTCAAATGTTGGCAGTAAATTTACAACTTAGGCGTACGCCGGGATGCATGTGCGATTGTGTACTACGGCATGCCGCATAAGTTCTAAAGTTTGTTATGTGCACATGTTTTATTACTCGCTGACGTTGCCATATGGCTTTGCAACGGGGTTCTGTTCATTAACACAAACTTCGATAAAATTGTGGGGACGGATTTGAGTGCGGTCATCACGTGGGTTGGTTTAGGGTTGAGAGCGGCGGAGCCGCATGCACTTTAGTTCTTGTGTACGTGTCAATTAGACTTAGCGAGAGTCAGTGAGTTTAGGTCAATAGAGAGATTCAGCACAGAGGACACAGGACACCGGACACCGTACAACAAAAATTACTACCGTGAAGCCCGTACACCCAAAGAAGAATAAGAAGCAAACAATCAGCAGACCTTACCAGCTGCGTACATCGGTTAGAGAAATAGTAAGTTGGAAATATCTGATGTAATAAAGTTACCCAGAATCACATCAAAACACTAAACACATTGCGGTGGGAGAGCGCTGGCGCAACTATACTAGAAGACATACAATGAACAGAAGAATATCGCAGCCCTCTATCTACGGAAGTTTGGTATATAAAGTGTGCATGGGGATCTGATGAAGATTGGCAGTTACGTTCTCAATTCTACTTTATCTTCTGCTACAGTCTCCGCCCATCATGTCAAACGCGGGTAATCAACCAATCAATCACGAGGTTCTGTAGAGAGTTTGACCCCAAATCTTGACATTACTGGGATTGGCTTGTCTCGTCTCCAAACCCGAGTCAATATTGTCGAGGTTGTCTGTGTAAAGTTAACTGGTTACTTGCAATTCGTGCTGCGTTCCTCGAGTCGAAATTCGGACAAGGTATTCGGAGGTGGATGCTAGTGAGGGCAGAGAATAGGATTAGGTATTGGAGGACCTGTTGCGAACTGCGGTATTTATGCGAAGTTTTTAGTCATTCGTGTTTTACTCTATTACAACAAATTTATGATAATTGAGGGAGAAAAGGGAGATACAAGTTCGTTTTGTCTCGTTCCAGGACTGTTGTGAGTGCTGGGGTTTGAGTTGGCAGAGGTGTCATGTGATGGAGGTTGTTTTTTTGCAAAAAACTCAATTACTTAAAGGCACCGTTACTCCGTCCGCGGATAGGACCACCCATCTACTACCTGTCTCGAGCCACTACTAGCGTAGCGCCCATCTACTTAAGTACGGATGGCGCAGATCTGTGAATAGGGTGAAGAAACTTCTGTATGGTGTAACCGTCGTCGCCACAACCAGCACACCACACAACCACCACCCATTCAAGAGCGCCACCCCATCCGCGGACGGTAGATCCGTGAATGTGGCTTAACAGTACATCCGTAACCAGGTCTAACTTTTCGTCAGGCTGGAGCGAATTCGAACAAAAGTTCTTTCCTTTAGCTTGAGATACCGGCATATGCAAACTCTGGTCTTGCATATCTGTAAGAGGTGACAAGGTTCTGCTGCGCTCAGATGGGTCGTCGTATACACTTGGAATTTACTGTAAACACATCCTGATGTTCACGGATTTTCAATGCATTGCTCAGTTTCGACGATATCGATGCAACCTCCGCTAGCGCTATGAAGCCGATTACGCACAGCATTTGTACCAGCACCCCACTACTGATCCAATTACAACTGAACCACTGGGTATCGATTATTTTGGGACACCCACCCACCTTACTCCACCACTAATAAATTTCTCCAACCCACCCCCACTACTACATTTACAAACATTGAACTTTACGTATACCTGGCGGAGTCTTTCAAACCTTTGTTCAAGGTCTTTAATGTAATAAGTAAATTGTTTCGTATTCAGGGTGACGTCACAAGCTCAAAGCAACCATGGCCAGTTGCCTTGGACCATGTTCATGATGGTTAAGAACAAATATCAGTAACAGATATTTTTAGTAATTCAAGACAAGGCGTGCAAATTCCATCCGCTGAAATATGTTTTAATTCTGCCCGCGAAAGTGATGCCTTCATCGTGACAGTGCGCAGTACGCCTGCAGCGACTAGGAAGTGAGTGGCGACAAACAGGGCTGTGGTCGAGTCATAAATTCCTGGAAGACTTGACACTATGCATGCGGTGAGCTATTAATGTTTCGGGGTCGGGGTGTACTATGAGGAACAGCCAATTTCACTGAAGCAATTATGCATACAGGTATTGTCAGACGCCGAATGGTAGAGGTATAGATAACGTTTGGAGAGTTAGTGGTAGGAAGTCTAAATCTTAGGTCTCTTTTTGGGACTACTGCTGATGGGTTTGATACTGTTTTCTCGATATATCGGTCCCAGAGAACGGCCTTTCACCTACATCGAAACTAGCAGTAGGTGTGGTTCAGCCTCTTGGCCTTGCATGAGACTGAATTTTCAACTATTAGTTTCATGCAATCGATCATACCACTGCTTGGTGTTAATTCAACCTTGGCAGTGCGTTGTTGCTCTATATTGGGGAAGCGGAGAAGGGAATTGTACTTAAAGTGCCCGAGTCTGAATTGGATACCAGTTAGCAAGCGGCAACTCAGGGCAACAATTGTTTGGTTAGTGCTTTATTGTTCTCTATATATCAATTATGCAATGTCGTAACATGCACAAGTGGCGCTGACGGAAACAGATACATCAAAACTACAGCCATTGTCATCTTCCGAACTATCGACAACAGTTTTCTCTTCTCGCTACACAACACCACCCCATGTTTTCTAAACACAACAAACACGCTCTAGTTTCGTATACCGATGGTATCTTCACTCGTTACGTCGCCTCAACGCCGAAGCGTGTCGACGACAACGTTCATAGCGACCTGATCGCATTTCTTTCCATTGTCCAGAAATACAAAGTCGATATCGTCCCCATTATGTGGAATCCTGCTCTGGGTTCTCTGGGCGAGGGCGGTTCTGGAACGATAAGCCATTCAACTATCAGCGTCGAAATGTGCCTTGCATTCAAGCGGTTTCATGGCTCCGGATATTCAGACGGGTACTTTTCACCATTGATATCGGAGGTGTCTATTTTGAGTCAGCCACATATTCGGAACCATCCGAATATAATCAACCTTGAGGGAATTTGCTGGGAGATAAACCCGAGAACGGAAGCCGTACCTGTTTTAATTTTTGAAAAAGCGGCATGGGATCTACAGCAATTTATGAAAGTGGACAAAGGCATGAACATGTCGATAAATGAACGGTTCAGCATGTGTGCGGATATAGGGAGTGCCATTATGGCTTTGCATGCTTACGGTTAGCTATTTTACGATTGTTCGTTTTGAAATTTTATTAACATAAGCATAGGCGTGATTCATGGCGACATCAAACCCCAAAATGTTCTGGTTTTCGAGGATGGTTCGGGCAAGATTACACCCAAAGTGATTGATTTCGGGTATTCAACGCTTTCTGCAAACGCAGGTGATGCAGGAATTTTTTTGCCAAAGTCAAGGCCATGGAATGCCCCTGAGCACCATTTCGAGGAGTTCAAATTCTCTGAAGCCAAAAATGCAGATATTTATTCGTTTGGGATGTTATGTCTTTGGGTTCTGTTCGGGGATAAGCTGTTGACTGTTACTACCGATGGCGAAACAGAGTGCGTTTCATTCAACGAGCCACTCGCACGCAGCGGGCTCACATTTCTTGAGCGCTTAAAGAATGATGACAAAATGGAAGATATTGCCAACAAACTTATCGAGACACGCTTGGATCGCGAACACGAAAGCTCTCTGAAGCGATTTTTTAGCTCGACTGTTACCCGCAATTTTGAAAAGCGGGAATCTGGCATTGGAATCTTAGTGGATCTCTTCGGTCAAGAACGGTGAGTGCACCAAATCCAAATGCTTCAAAACACGGCCACCTTGGCTGAAAATTTCTAGGATCAGGCCGCTAGACATCGACCCCCTCAGAAGTGAGCTGGAAACCACGGAGGAGCCCCTAGCGGGTGAAAATTTCAGAGTAAGCTCTATGTCCATATTACCTTACAAATTTGACTGACTAGTAATCACCAAGATTGCTGAAAACCTTGCCGAATTTGTGGAGGCAGACTATCGCGTACGGATCCGAATTAGAGAAGACCTAGAAAATAGCTATTCCAGAAACAAGTCCCGACCTTGTGCATCGAACATTGCATTACAAGTTGCCTTTTGCTATAAAATCGGTTTCGGGGTTAAGTCTGATGGCGTCCAATGTCAGATGTGGCTAGAAAAAGCCAGTAGGCAGACCTATGATTTCGAGGAAGAAAAAGGCACTGTACGGTTTATGAAGTGGAGGAATGATCGAATGCATAGTGCTGCGACTGAAGGGTTTCTAAATTCGGTCAGTCTCATCGACAAGTATGAGTTGGGCGGGGCGCAAAAATTGGAAGAGGTACTGAAAAATTACGAAAGGGAAGCTAAAGATATGGCGGGAGAGTTTGGAGAACTTCATTTCGTATCATTGACATTATACAAGATCATCGGAGAGCTGTTGGACGGTCTAGGGAGGATAGAGGAGTCAAAATCCCTGCGCATGCGCCTCAGGGATCAAATAATTGACACGCCAGACGGAGCCCACCACCCCTATTTCATTCAATCAAATTTAGAGCTGGTCAAGTCATATTTGAGGCTCGGAGAATGGAAGGAAGCAGAAGCATTACAAGGTGGACTTGAAAAGGCATTGAATCGACTTTTTGGAGCGCAGAGCCCGATGGTTGTAGGTATCACAAACCAGCTCGCAACGACATACAGGAAGCAAGGACGATGGGAGGAGGCGATGAAGCTGGATGTGCAGGTCTTGGAGATGGCAAAAACAATATTCGGAAAAGTGCATCCTATTGCCTTGAGAAGTGTGCATAATCTCACAGCGACATACGCGGAGCAGGGACGGTGGGTGGAAGCTAGTGAGCTGTTTGAGCAAGCCAGGGAAATGAACTCAAAAGTGCATGGCCAGGATCACCCTTCTAGCTTGTGTATAATGAATAACCTCGCATCGATATTTTGTAAACAGGGGAAATGGAGAGAGGCAGAGATGCTAGCGGTGCGAGTTGTGGGTACTTATACTAAGATATATGGCCCAGAGCATCAAGATACATTGATTAGCATGGGAAACCTCGCGTCGACATACAGATATGAAGGGAGATGGACAGAAGCGGAGGATCTGTATGTGCAAGTCATGGAGACCAGCAAGAGAATGTTAGGAGAAGCACATCCAAATACCTTGATATGTATCAACAACCTTGCAGCGATATATAGAGACCAAGGGCTGTGGAAGGAAGCCGAAGGGCTGGATGCAGAAGCTCTGGAGATGAAAAAGAAATTTTTTGGCCATGTCCATCCTTCCACCTTGATCAGCATGGGAAACCTCGCATCATCATACCGACAACAAGGACGGTGGGAAGAGGCTGAAGAGTTGGATGTACAGGTTATGGACGCCAGGATGAAACTGCACGGCGAAGACCATCCAGATACTCTGACAGCCATGAATAACCTCGCTACGACATACCAGAAACGGGGGATGTTGAGAAAGGCCGAGGAGCTTGATGTCAGAGTCTTAGAAACACGGAGGAGGGTACTTGGCCTAGAGCACTCAGATACCATGGTCAGCATGGGCAACCTCGCAGCGACGTATAGGAGCCAGAAACGGTGGAAAGAAACCGAGGAGATGGACATGCAGGTCACCGAGATGAGAAAGAGGCTACTCGGTCGAGAGCACCCTACTACCCTGATCAGCATGAACAACCTTGCAGTCACATACCAGCAACAGGGCCCGGAACGGTGGATGGAAGCCGAGGAGCTGTTCAAGCACGTCATGGAGCTGTCCAAGAGGGTGATTGGGCAAGGCCATCCTTATACGTTGATAACTATGGACAGTCTCGCGTCGCTGTTTTGTAGCCAAAGGCGTTGGAAGGAGGCCGAGGGACTGTTTCAACAAGTCGTTGAGACGAGAAAGAGTGTCTGGCAGAGAAGAGCCTGCTACCCTATCCAGCATGAACGACCTTGCATTGGCGCTTTGGAAGCTGGGGCGATCAAAAGAGGCCGAGGAGTTGTTCACGCAGGTCATGGGGTTGAGGAAGAGAGTGATTGGCCAAGAGCATGCTTCCACCCTGACCACGATGGACTATCTCGCAGCGATGTTTTGTAGCCAAGGGCGCTGGAAGGACGCCGAAGAGCTGTTCTTACAAGTCATGGAAACGAGAAAGAGAGTGTGCGGGCAAGAGCACCCTTCTACCTTGACCAGCATGAGTAACCTTGCATCGATGCGTTGTAAATTGGGGTGATCGAAGGAGGCCGAGGAGCTATTTGTGCAGGTCATTGAGACGAGAAAGAGAGTTTTCGGAGAAGCACATCCAGATACCTTGTCTGCCATGAGCAGCCTTGTGTGTGTGTCTAGGTCCCAATATCGCGACGAAGCCTCTGGAACGGCAGAGCAAGCTACTTCCCGCCGTCCCTGCTCACCAGACAAAGACCGCCAACATTCAACGAGTCTGGCACCAAATACGAAGGATGAGAGAGATGAAGAGGTAGTAAAGCCTACGTGATTTCTATGTGGCATTTTTCGCTGAGGTACTTATTCCCATCCACCATGATACAAACATACGACTGTCAAATGGTTCCCATTGCCTGGCTATGGACTAAAGCTTCACAGAACGTCGGAAGTTATGGCTATTCCGTTGTTATATTTCCGCTGGCTGGGCGAAGTGGCGGCATTCGGATTTTGAGGGTTGGGGTTCCTTGAATTTTAATTTTATAATTAAACTGTGCCAGTGGGGATATAGGGGATTTTCGAAGGTGTAAAAGCGCATTTTTATGATATAATTGGCTGGTAGTCAGAGTCTTTGACGTACCCTGTGCAATAAAAATCACTTGCCTCATATGGTCTTAGGGGGTGTAGAGTATAGATGGAATTTTGAAATGTTTAGTGTTTTTTGCACATGCGTTGCAAAATCTTGCGTTGCGGCTGGTGCTCTGGAGTGGTACACTCCTCGAAATGTTTGTTTGTTTGTAATCATATTGCATTCGGCCGCTGGCGGCCATGGCGTATATCCCGTACACATATCCTCCCCGCTTCTTCCGTAACATAAAGAAACAAAAGCAAAGTCGCGAGTCCTCTTCCCCCAAAACAAAAGAAACCGCCTCAAAAAGCAACATCAGCATTTACACCCCCCATCACTCGACTCCTCATGATCTGAGTTCTCCGCCTCCTCCGCCACTCCGCTAATTCTGCCAACATCTGTCACACTAAGAAAATCTTACAGTGCCCGCGAACATTTTTCCTCCGCAAAAACAAGAGACATCGGCAAACTAATTTTTGGCTTCTTCAACACTTTCTCAACCCCTTCATACCGATCTTCCCCCTCTTGCCCGTCAACCCAAAGCCGCTTCTGTTCTCGTTTCCATCTTTTGCACCACTTAAAAAGGTGGTCTCTTGTCTGATATTCGTGCCCACACCACCAGCACGTCATATCTCTTCTTTTTCCGATGCGCATTAAGTATTTCCCCATAAGAGCATGCCCTGTCTTAAGTTGATAAAACCTCGCCGCAATCGATTTTTGGGATTTCATCACTGCACTGTTACCCCCCCTCTTCACCAAATCATACCGGTAACTGTGCCTCAATTTCTTTCCCATTTCTTTTATTTCTTTCTTACTTTCTTCCCATTTCGTCTCTGTTAACCGTCGAACAATGTGAGCGAAAGATATATAATTCAAATGAGGTAGCGGATTTTGTGTTTCAGTATAACTTCCGCAATGCTTATACGCCGCTTTCATTGCTCGTTGGTCCGCTTCTTCGTTGCCTTCCACACCCTTATGCGCAGGTACCCACCGGTACTCCACCCGGATATTTTTATCGGTCAACTCGCTTTCCCAGATCATCATTCGTAACGCCAGTACCTGTCCTGGTCCCAGTTTGTCCAATTGTATTCTTCGTAAAGTTGCTTGGGAGTCTGTAAAAATCATCACTCTCCTCACTTCTTTCCTTCTGCAAATCTCATCCGCAATTTTCACTGCTTCTGACATCGCATACATTTCTGCGTCAAACGCTTCCTTCTGTCGGCCTAGGTGTACCCTCCTCTTATTCCATCTTTCTTCTTCATCCATACCACTGCAAACCCTATCCACTTGTCCTCTTTTCTCGATCCATCAGTCCAAAGAACTAAGCCATCCCTTTCTTTTCTTGCTTCTTCTAACGCTTGTTCTTCTTCCTGAATTATCACTTTGCCTTGCAGCCTCTTTCTGATTTCCGGTAATGTAGTCCCTCATATCTTCTTTTCTCAAAGGGGTAATCCTCCGGGATTAACTCATCAATCCCCTCCACCCTCCTAACCACATTTCCTTCCATCTCTATCATTCTCCCTCCGCCTAAAGCAATGGGCATCATCATTTGCCTCATCTTATACCGCCTAACTCGGTTATTAAGAATCGCCTTCGCCGGCCTAAGTCCAGCATCATTCAGCAGAGCTCCTTGAGGTGTCGTTCGAAAGCATCCGGTTACCCTTCTGCATTGTTCGTTCAAAATTTGTTGTACCTCTCGCGCTCTATTTTTCTGTCCCTTCCACCACAACTCAGCCCCGTATAACGCAATGGCCTGTACTGCAGTGATCTGAATTCTTTGGCATCCTTCCAGGCTTAATCCTTTCTTCATCATCAAGGATCGTACCCTACTTTGAGCTCTTCTTGCTTTCGCAAAAGTCTTTTTAGTGTGATCATTCAGGGTAAGCATACTATCCAGTCATACCTCTAACCACCTCGTTGCTTCTTTATTGTATTGAACCTCATGATTCCCGACCCTTTTCTTGGCCTTCATCTTTGGTTTCTTATTGTTTTTCTTTCGAGTATACAAAATCGCTTCGGTTTTTTCCACGTCAAACTGACAGGCGTTTTCCTTCGCACAAATCTGTGCTTCTTTAGCGCATCCCTCTAATCATTGTGTGCATTCCCCCACATCCTCGCCTTCCACCACCCATGCCACATCATCGACAAAAGATATACCCTCACTTCCGCACTCTTTTTCTTTTTCCTCAACTCTGCCGAACAACCCTGAAAGGTATATAACGAAAAGTACTGGCGACACTGGCGACCCCTGCGGAACTCCCGTTTCCACATCCATACTGTCTCCTTCCTTTCCATCGATTGACATAATCACTTTTCCTTCCTCCATGAAACTTTCCACCCACCTCACCAGGTCGGCTTCAAACCCCATTTCTTCCATTCTTTTTATCAAATTCCCCTTTGCCACATGTGGAAAGGCTCCCTTGACATCCATTAACAGCACCGCCGCGGTATTCCCCCTCCCCCATGCTTCTTCAACTTTCTTCATCAATCTTCCAACTGCGTCTATTGCTGACCTTCTCTTTCTGCATCCAAATTGACCGTCGTGAAGTAACTGCCTTCGCTCACACTCCTCTGCTATTGCGTTTGCTGCTACCTTCTCGACCACTTTTCCCAGACAATTCAACAACGTAATCACCCTGTATGCTTTGGCGACTCCGTAATCTGGCTTGTTCGGCTTTGGTATAACCACTCCCCTTGCTTCCTTCCAAACCCGTGGATGTATCCCTAATCTAAATGTCGTTTTCACAATCGCGGTTATTTTCGGAGCGTCCCACTCCCACAACAACCTGATCGCCTTAAACCCCAGTCTATCTGGACCTGGAGCCTTCTTAACTGATTGATCGAACAGAGCCAATCGGATGTCCTCATCAGTAATTTTCTTCCACATTTCTCCTCCCTCTTCTTGGGCCTTTCTCTCAACACCCTTCAAAGGCTTCGGAAATGCTTCTTCTTTAATCAACTCTCCCTTGTCTTCCCAGGATTCCGCCACTACTCCATCCCTGGATTTCAAAGCTTTCGTCGACTGCTGACCCCCCGGTTGTGTATACCTCAGAGCCTGCCATACCTGATACTTTGTGGCCGAAGATAAAAAATCCTGCCACATCTTGGTTTTCGACTGTCGGATTATTCTTCGGACGTGGCTTTGCTGCTTCCTAACCTGTTGCTGTGTCGCTTCGCCCCTGTTTCTGGCCCTCTTTAACGAGCCCAAAATTCTTCTGTTTTCTGCGATCTCCTCGTTCCACCACCTCTTGGATCTCGCACAAACTTTAACTTTTTTGCAGCACCTATTAAGATGATTAACGAAATTCCGCTGTATCCACTCAGCTTCCTTCTGTAATTCTTCTCCACTGCTATTCTCGGTCAAAATGGGTCTCCCTGAGCTCTTGTCCTTCCAATATTTTTCTGCTTTTTCATAATTTTCTTTTTCCTCCTCCGACTTGAGCCCATCAATATCCCATCCTGTAACCTTTCTCAATACTTTGACTCCTTCCCCTTCGTCCCATCTTAACTGGGCACACACAATCGCGTGATCCGAAGTAGTTGCCAAATCTGTAGCTATCTTCAAATTGTTGGCCATCCCGGCATTCGTTATGAAGAAATCTATTAGCGACGTCAAAACTTCGCCATTTCTCATACTCGTATGGGTTGCTTCCCCATCGGTAACATCAGTCAGTTCATACTCATCCATAAGATTCGTTAAAAAGACTTCATCTCTTTTTGGTGGGCATTCTGGATCCCATCTATCACTGTGAGCATTCCAATCTCCTCCTAGCAGGATCTTGTTCCGCCCCATAATCTCTCTCCATCTTGCTGTCCGCGCCGGTCTGCCTTGGCCTCTCACCCCCTCCACCTGCCTCAGCTGATCGTACACGTTCACCAATCTCATTTCTCTCCCCAAAGGGTATTTTATATCGAACATCTGTACATCTCCTTCTCCCCCCATATCCACTTCTGAAAACTCCAGGTGCGTATCTCTTCGTATTGCGGTCATAGTTCTTTCTCCTCTGACCAATCTATATCCTGGGTGACTGATATTGCATCCCTCCTTCTCCACCACCGGTTCTTGTATCATCACAACATCCGCCCCCCAAACAATCCCCTTTTCCAACGCAATCATCGTCGCATCATACCCCCTCCCTCAATTATGCATTATGCATTTCGCCATTACTTCATGGGGGTTTCAGGGATCCCTGCGCTGGAGCTTGGCTTGGTCGTCACTTGTGTCGAAACAACTTGTACTTCCGGCTCCTTTTCTGTCTACTCATCATCCTAAGCTTTCTCTTCGGCTTCTGCTGTCGAGGGTTCCCCATCCTCAGTCCGTTCCGGCTTCTTCTGCTGATCCGTCGTCACATTTCGGCGTTCCCCCTCTCTCTCCTTCCAGGTTCGCCTTTCTTCCCTAGCTGTCTCAATGGCTTCCTGTTTCTTAACGCAAACATTAGCCTTTGCTATGTGATTTCCCTTGCAGTTGACGCATTTGTCGACGTTATGGGTGCAGTTCTGTCCTGCATTCGCTTTGCAACCTACAACGTTGCACTTATGGTCCTTAGTTAGATGTCTTCCCGCACACAACATGCAAGCCGCCATCTTCAAAGCCCCACACTTCGCCTCAACATGTCCCCATCTGCTGCTTACTCCGCAAAAAGAATCCGGTACGGCAGTCATAAACCTCTCCACATCATATTTCACTCCTGCCGCCCTCAATCCTCCCTTCAAAACCTTTTCGGCCATTTTACTCCCCTTGACCGCAAACACAACCGACGATGCCTTCTTTCCCTCCGCCTTCTTCTTCTGCACATCCTTTGGTCCTCCAATCCAGCTGATGGCGAGGGGCAACACCACCCCCTCGTTTCCAGCCTGCAATTCTGACCTCAGTTTCTCCAGTCCTCCTCCGGTCTTCTTCCCCAAATACCTATCGAAATTGAAGCCGTGCATCTTCACTTTCTCCCAAAGTTCATTCGTCTCGATGTCCACAATTCCTGCGTCCACCTTCCTCGCCGCCTTGATCACAATTTCCCTATACTTAATCAGCATCTCAGCAGTTGCTCCAGGGGTCGTAATCGTTGACAAGCATCCTCGGGTATTCTTCGTAACCCCTTGAATGGGCACAAAATGTGGGACTTTTGCCTCGAAGAGTGCTCTATTCATCTCTGATGAAATGTCCAAATCTTTCTTCTGAGAAAGTGGTAGTCGGTTATCTCTCTTAAACGTGACTATCCTCTTCTCCATCGAATTCTGTCCTGGGGGAACCGGCCTCAACTCATCTTTCTTCTTTTGCTGCCTCTTCACCTCAGTAAACCCATCCCCCTTCTTCTTATTTTCCCCCTGACATTGCTGATGCTGTCGTTGTTTGGGTTATTTGTTTGATGGCGCTGGTGGCGCTGCTCGCTGCGCCCACGTCTCCTTCCTCTTTTCTTCCGGCTTCTTAACATCCGGCTTCTTCTTATCCGCCTTTGGTCCCTTTGGTACCTCCTTTACCTCCGGTTTTTTCACCTCCTTCTTCTTTTGTTGTGGTACCGTTGTCACCACCGGCTTCTTCTTCAGAATCGTAACCTGTTCTACCTCCAGACGCGGAAACTCTCCTCTAACTCCTCTGGGTGGAATCACCAGCCCATGCTTGGATTGCTCCAGCGCCTGCTCATCCACCTCCATCTCAGCCCTTATGACTTTTTCCACCTTTCTATTCTCCTTCTCAGAAAAAGTCGCTCCCGGCTCAAACTCAATATCACTCATACAGTTCTCCTCCGGGGTGGCTTCTACCTGTTTCCCCCTTCGGATTTCATCCTTCTTTTGGCTTTCCTCAGCCATACTCTTAAACCTCTCAACCACTCTATCCGTTAATTGGTCTATCATTTTTTCCATGCAAGCGCTCATTGCATTTTCAATCACCTTGGCCATATTCACCGGTGCAATCTTGGCCACTTTTTTCTCAATCTTGCTCAACCTCTCATCAAGCTTTTCCGCTCTAGCCTCGTCATACTCCCGACTCAGCTCCACCTGCTCCTTAATTTCCACACTGATTTTTCTCGCGCTCATCACTACCGCGTCAGTATGATTCTTTCTTGCTGCAACGTGTTCGGCCTGTTCGCCACACCAAGCTGCATACTTCACGTCATAATCTTCTCTTCCAACCATAAAATCCCTCAGCCCATTAGTGTTCCAAAGATACTCACTAATAAAAGCCTCCAGATTAGCTGGCTCCTTCTCACTCGTCAACCACTCTGCAGGCTTAACCCAATCGGCTTCGAGCTTTCTCCTGCTTGGCGTCTGCAGCATATTCAGGATTGGTCGTTCGGGCGTTTCCGGCCTCCTAACCCCCTTCCCCTTATTGCGCTTTTTTCCCTTCTTCGTTGGCGTCATGTAGGGTTCTTTATCCCTCCATTCCACCTCTGTCATCGCCTCATCGCTGACCTCGCTGTCGTCGCTAATTTCGAATTTTCTCGGAATGGGTGTGTAGACTTTCCGGGTCTCCTCTATTCCCTCCTCTTTTTCGGCATGGTTGCTGATAATTTCCTCCGACTGAATATACCTCTGCGCGATAATTCCAGTACTCGCCCTAGGAGTCAAAAAAGGATCAATAGGGAGCGCACTGGGAGGCATAGCAACAATGCTACCTCCATAACTCATACTCGGAACTGAGGAGACCTCATCCCTAGGTGTCTGCGGTGGGAATTGAATTTCACTTCCCCCGTAGTTTGAAGTAGGTGGTGGCGACAATGAGGAATCATCATCGCTCGAAATGGTTTGAACTCGATCCATTTGACTGAATCTTTGTACAAACTTATCGCAGGGTGCCGTTCCAAGAACAGGCTTCATAACTTGACTCAGGTGACCTGTCTCCCTCGCCTTCCTATTGTTGTCGTAAATAATGCGATTGAAAACCTCCCTAGGTACCGTCATCGCATCCAGAGCAACTACCTGCTTTCCCTCGTCGTCCACTCCTTCCCTAGCAATCTCGGAGGTAGTGGCTGTTCCATCCGGGTCCTTCGGGAGGTCCCTTGCAATGATCATCTGCGCTCCAATTCCGCTGGAAACGCTCTCTCCGTCCGAAACCGAAACTGAATGTCCTGGTCCGCTAGTCTCTTGCATCATTCTCTCCATTCTTTCCTTGGCCTTCTGGAAGGTAGATGTCTTCTTTGCTGCTCCGAAGAGGCTCATTGTGGTCTGCTTCTAAGCGGTTGAAGTTTGTTCAACTGAAAACCGAAGCAAAAATTTTCTCGCGATGTCAAACTTGATTGGATAAAATCGATCTTGGCAAAACTAAAAGGTGGTGTGGTGTGTTGTCGGAGGTGTTACTATCTTACTCCTCGAAATGTAGGTTTCGCTACATTTCTATAACCAAAAACCGAGACCCTTATGCCGAGACATTTAACTCGCCATCACTCGCCATCATTATTACGGGTTATTGTAATCAAAGGCTCTAAAAAAATGAAAAGAATGCAGTCGAACCTAGAACCTTTCCCACATTAGACGGATGCGCTACCACTGTGCCACCAACCCTTGATGAGTGTGGAATGACACATTCCAGCAATTGGCCCATCATCAGCATCAGCGAAAGTGCAAACCGACTATCCCATGGTGCGTGACAACTAAGTTATGGTCGATAAAACAACCACAGCTCGGCCAAAAATATTATTCGGTCTGTTCTGCCTCACTGAACACCCTTCACCCCCATTTTAATGCAGACAAAAACACTCAGTAGACTCAGGAGATTTAATTCACTAGCTGAAAAAATTCTTTAAGAGATATCCATCCTGATACATGGGTTTATTGGTCGCAATTTGTTGTGGTCTCCACATGAAAATAATGACCACACTATTTTCAACGCCACTCCACAATAATTATTTATAATAGCTTGACTATCGAATGAAGAGTAGTGATCGATCCACATCGCTTAATTTATGATTGTTTTAACGTCCATAACCCATTACGCACCATGGGATAGACAGCGTTACGCGCACACGCGCAGCTCATAAAAGCTTCCCGAGACCCCGCGCGACGCACAGTCTATAGTGGACCCATAGTGATCTACATGTGAGCCTATGAGTCTATGGACTTATGCAAGTCTTTACTGCTAACAGGCTTCCGCTGGTACTATACGCACTATCAATACTATTATTGAGAGCACACTGGAGAGCGCGTATGAGCTACGCGTCGCGCAAGGTCATTTTTTCGGTGCATAGACTTTGCTGGTCGTATAGACTTCCAATGATCCATGCGTGGTTGTCTATAGGTTCACTATGCACTGCGCATCGCGCAGGGGTCCAGTTATGAGCTGCACGTGTGCGCGTAGCAGTCTATAGTTGATTTGCACTTTTGATGGTAGTTTTTTTGTTTCTTGCTCAAATTCATTATTGTAGAATGTGGTAGAGATATGAAGTTTTGGTTGCTGTCACACAAAATCACCCGAACATATTGAGCCTAAACTCTATCTTAGCGATTGCCCGCGAACACAAATTCGATGGAATTACTATAAGCAAACATTCAGCAAATCCCATCGGCTGCGCGAGAGAAATAGCAAATCAGAAACATTGGATGCAACGAAGTCACTCATAGAATCACACCAAAACATCAAAACACAGTGCAGTGGGAGAGCGCTAGCGCAACTATGCTGGACGACATACAAGGAATAGAAGCATATCACAGCCTTCTATCAACAGAAGTTTGCTATATAGAGCGTACCCGGAGTGTTGACTAAGGGATTTAGCCCGCAGGCTATTTGAGACTAAGGCATGCACGAGATTTAGCGGGCTTGGTACGGAGACTATTTCCCCGCTAACCTCGGGCTTGGTGCGGAGACTATTTCTCCGCCAACCTCGGGCTTGGTGCGGAGGCTATTTCTCCGCCAGTGCGGAGGCTATTTCTCCGCGAGCCTCGGGCCTGATTAGTATTTCTCTCATAGTGCTTTTGATTAGTGCTTTCTCTTATTGATTCGCACGTAGTGATTGAGATGATTTCTTTCTTTATATATATATGTCTATCTTCTCTCTCTCTTTGTACGATAGACAGTTCAATCAATCATCATCTCTCTCACCCTCATTTGATTGTCTCATCAGGTTATGAGCCCGGGCTTCAAGTTCTTATCACAAGCATACTTTTACGAAAGATAGTAATCTGTTCTTTGTTGTGGTGTGCCTGCTGTATCTGAACCTCCGCTGCCTTGTGGATCGACATCTATTAGTAGAGTTTTCATCATTCCTCCTCTTCCACTTTGAGACTGGAATCGACAACTATTAGTAGAATTTTTATCGTTCACTCCTGATCCTCCATCATCTCCTCCTCCATCATCTCATCAGGTCAATCTCGACCTCCATTTCTAAACTCAATGAACACAACTACCGAACGTGGGCAATAGAGGCTAAAGATCTCCTGAAGCATCTTAATGTCTGGCGAGTGGTTGACGGCTCAGAAATTATCCCTCGCCCTCCTACTGCACCGGCAGCATCAGGATCAACTACGACTCCTACCGCTCCAAACCCTCTCGATCGTTCTTATGACTTTCAACCTCAATCAACCGATTCTTCGTATCTGACACGTTTCGATAACTTTCTCCGAGACTGGAGAACATACCGCAACAATTACGAAAAGGCGAATGGCACCATTTGTGCGCTCCTGGAACCGTCCATACACAGTCAATATAAAGATGATAAGTTTGATGATCCGAAGGTATTATGGGAAGCCATTCAAACTGATTTCGAAAAGGTCATCAGGCTTGATGGTCGATTTGAGATGGCAAAGCTAACAGATTGCAAACTCGAACAATACCCATCCATCTCTGAATGGATCACAGCGCAGGAGAAAATCATCAATGACCTTGCGATCTGCGATATCACCATTGACGATGCATGGCGGAAGTTCTATATCCTCTCAAACCTCCCAAATAACGACGAATGGCGAAACTTTGTCTCGACACTCGAACTCACCGAGAAAGCTGATACGGTTGCAAACATTACCTCCCACCTACTATCCTTCGAAGCCACTCTCCGCAGAGCAAAAGGCCTCTCTCCTGATGCCGCATTATTTGTCACGAAAAAGGGCCGTGGCCGAACTTCAAAGGGAGACGGTACGAAGGGTCAGAAGAGTCAGGGCATCGTGTGCCATGGATGTGGAGAGAAGGGACATATTAAGCCGAAATGTCGAAACAAGGATAAGTGGGCCTCATATGCTGCAGAGAAGAAGTCAAAAGTTGATGCTAATTTGGCTTCAACTGAATTGACTCCGGCTGCCAATACTGAGTCATTTCTCTTCTCGATCATGAAACCGAATTCAGTCCATGAGGACACGGTGATCACGGTCAATGTGGCCACAGAGAAGCAACCTGCCGACTATTGGATCCTTGACACCGGTGCGACAAATCACGTCACCGGAAATCGTCACCTCTTCAAGTCCTTTCATCCCATGGCAAAAGGAGAGCATCAGGTCAAGACTGCAAACAATAACTTCGTCGATGCCGAAGGATCTGGAACGATCTCATTCTACGTCGACAGACCAAGTGCGAAGCCAGCAAAGATCATGCTCCAACACGTCCTCTATGTGCCTGCTTGTGGCACCAATAACCTTCTCAGTATCATCCAGTTGATGCGGAAAGGAGTGAACTTCGAGTTCAATTTGGACGGAGCAATTGCAAGTCTCGGATCAGTACTTGTCTACCAAGCGCCATTGATCAACAGTCTGTTTATTCTCAGAACCTCTCCTTCCACCTCATCAACTTCGATGGTTTTCGATACACTAAATCAGGTCGAGAATACTGAGATATACTCTGGCATTCGGCAGAAAGTTGACGAGAAAGATATCCTTGTCTGGCATGCTCGCCTCGGTCATCTCTCTCTGCCAGCAATTAAGCGGCTCCCTAATACTGTCAAAGGCATCCAATTGCATGCCAGGAGCCCATCGGCATGCTCTTGTGAGGCCTGTATAATGGGAAAGATGTTCCGGAGACCTTTTTTGACTTCGGAAGATAAAGCCAAAACTCGACTTCTTGAGCTTATTCACTCTGATGTGATAGGGCCAATGCAGACTCAGACGATGCGAGGTTATCGCTATATTATTATGTTCACCGATGACTACTCGAGATATACTGAAGTTTACTTCATGAAGCTGAAGTCAGAGGCCCCAGCGAAGTTCAAGGAGTATGTTGCAAGGGTGGAGAAACAACATTCGAAGTCGAAGGTATGCAGGATCAGAGTTGATGGTGGAGGAGAGTATGGCAGCAGAGAGAAGTTTCTCGATTATCTGGCACAGGAGGGCATCACTAGGGAAGTATCAGCCCCATACTCACAGCAGCAGAATGGTATATCGGAGAGATGCAATCGCACAGTACTGGACCCGGCGCGGTCCATGC
>Ga0307514_10000875_pt1 | contig 47363 bp, 46 predicted proteins | sample 16_EM_MG_FD_203088 | JGI IMG/M metagenome (GOLD analysis project Ga0307514, IMG submission 203088) | Populus trichocarpa ectomycorrhiza microbial communities from riparian zone in the Pacific Northwest, United States - 16_EM | ecosystem: Host-associated > Plants > Roots > Unclassified | place...
ACCCTAACCCTAACCCTAACCCTAACCCTAACCCTAACCCTAACCCTAACCCTAACCCTAACCCTAACCCTAACCCTAACCCTAACCCTAACCCTAACCCTATATTTATACAAGGTATCCCCAATAGCAAGAGTCTCGTATTACAAATACAATACCTTGATGACGTAGGTAGTACCCATGGAAGTTAGAACTCAACCATCAACAGTACAATGCAAGGATGATAAGGCAGATAGATATTCAAACTCCGAAGCAGACTTTCGCAGTCTGAGAATTGTTAAGGGTGTGGATCATCTGATATATATCAGCAATACCGATACATCAATAATGTTCTATTGAACTTATAATCTACTTTCAGATTTATCTATGGATACCTGTTGACCTTCTCGACCAAGAGATTAAGCCCTAAATTTATTCTCGTGTAATGTCTATTAGTTCTATATCGAAGTCAACAAGGATACTTCTCTCTTGAAGTCCAGAGTTGTGAGTTCATCTTCTGTTCTATATCATGGACAAACCCATGACTGTTTAAATTTGGCTAATCTTGGTACCTTGGTCGAAGGAAGTTGTTGATCACGAAGAGAGCAGGATGATACTTTAGAGTCCGAAACAGGTCCGAGGAACCAGCCCGATAACCTGGTGGTTTCAATGATTCCTCTCCTGGGATAGAGTTTAGTCAGCACTACACCTTCTGCTGAGGTGAAACTTCTTTGCTGATTCTTATAAGACAAGTCGATACTTGGAGTCGTCATACTTGAGGGCAGTTGGTCCTTGTGTATATGTGGCGGTTGCTTGGCCGATACTCATGAGTCCGAAAGGTGTCCTAGGACGAGCAAGATAGTGTGTTAATTCAGATAATCATTTGAGTTGGATACTCCTGAATTGTGTTCTGCAGTATGTTGATGGTGTAGGACGATACACTTGAGTCAATATTATCCTTCGGGAGCAGAAAACGAACAGTTACCTTGTTTTCTCAGGTGGACATTCTTATACGCATCCTGAGTGAAGCTTTGGTCCTTCCTCCTTATACTAGTTAGGAAGTCATTAGGGACTTTTATTGCTTACGACTTAGGGTGGATCACCCTGTGTTACAATAGCCGAATCTTCCTTTTAGAAGCAGCAACTAATTTCTTGTAGTTTTTCAACATGTCTGCTACACTGGCAAGGCAAGGAGGTCTGGTCCAGCTGGAACAATCCAGCATGTACCTTGTCGTAAATATGGCGAAAATAGCCAGAGGAGGGTTTTCGTGCCCCACAGTAGAGGATACGCAACAACTGATTAAAAAACCTCGCGCCAAAGACCAAGAAGAGAAGAAGCATGTAGTTGAATTTCCTGGGCATGAAACGATGAAGTCCGAGATAGAAAGACATCCGGCAATGGTTTTTAAAAATCACAAAGCCGGCTTCCTGCCATGCCAAAATGGTACAGCAACCAATTCACAGACACGCTGGAAACCCAAAGGAACACGTTCACCTCCACCAGGACTGGCGGCAACCCCGCCCGGAAGACCACCTTCGCCCAGAATGCCACCTGCGCCTCCCTGTGACATGAACGTGAATGAAAGTTATAAAATCCAAGGTATGCCATCCAGGTGTGTGTATATACATTCTCCACTTCCGCACACTCAATTTTTCAATCATAATGCATATGCCAAGCATAGCAAGTGCGATACAGATTTTATTCCAGATTTGCTGAATGCACTATCTGCTGTGTGGAAATACTGCTGACATTGATTTTGAAGGTGACAACAGCCGTTTTGGCGAATCTGAAGGTGATAACGAGCATTGATTGAAATGAATGTGATTTTTGAGTATTATCATTATCTACAATTAGCGGACACTTTAAAGTATATTTTAAAGGATATATTTATATGCACAATTAAAGAACAATGTAGTGATAAATGAAACCATACATGAAGTGGATCGAATGACTGCCAGAACACAGTTATTGATGTTCTACCCCAAAGTGAATGGTTGAATAATGTGGATACGCCAGTGGCAAAATGAGCATCAACAGAGTGTCAATAATTTTTTGTCCTGTAAGTCAGGTTATTCAAATGTCAATTCGTCATTGTTATCTAAAATCATTGTTTTGGCTGCTTTGTTGGGCAAAAGAGAATGCTACACTCTCCCTGCCCCATCTTAACAATGAGCGTCAACAGAGCGACAATGATTTTTGGTCTTGAATCTTGGGTAATCTTGGTTGTAAAGGATCCCAGACATCTATAAACAAGGCTTTGGCATCTTTTATATGCTGATAAGCAAGAGGTGGTCCCGCAATAGCCTCCTGGACAATCACAACTTAATTTGTTTTTAAATGCTGCACCTCTGCAATTCTGCACATTTCAGCCTATAACAGCAGTTAAAACTCCATATTTAGATATTAGCGGCCATCTTGTGCTTTGATTAACCATCATGCAACGCCAAATATCACTCACACTCTGTTGATGCTCATTTTCAAAATTGGGTAGGGAGCGTGTCGCTTTCTCTTTGGCCTTTAAAGAAGGCCGTTACATTGGTTAGGCATAACAATGGACAACTCACTTTTGAATTACCTGACTTACAACACGAAAAATTGTTGATGCTCAGTTGACGTTCATTTTCAGAATGGGGCAGGGAACCTGTGAGTTTCGCTTTTACTTTGGAATATGGCCAATACCTCAGTTATAATCATTTGCATCCAATCACCACCTCGAATACTTATGATGCAAGCCCAAAAATCATTGACGCACCGTGGAGTGTCATGTTCAGGATGAGCTAGGGACCGTGTCTCCCTTGTTTAAAGCAATAAAGGCGGCCAATTCATTTGAGAAGGACAACAGTACGTGAAAGTTAATATTTTGCAATTCGCAGTAAAGTATCCATATGCGACCGTGAATAGACAAACCCGAAACACGGAACCTGAGATTGCAACTGACAGGTCTAGCCAAACATGGCAAAACCAGCGGGTTAACGGATACCGGTGCAGTTTTGGATTGCCAGGACGCTGCTTGTCCGGTTTTTGTACAGTTCTGAAACCGAATGAACTGGTTTTTCTGTTCTGAACCTTGACCGCTGGCTGGTTACCCGGACCCATTGCTAACATTAATCCCTGCTTCCTTATATTTCCTTATCCAGTTTCTTCTCCTTAATTTCCCTAACCTACCATATTCCATTTTCATACTCTGGACCATGTACACCAGATATCAGCACAGAGTAATGCAGGTGGATATACAGACAAATTGAGCATGATGGTGGTCATTCATACAGATTCGCATTATATATTGAAAGCTCAATCTATGACTTGTTTGACATCACGGAGTTTAATGTTGTTTGTACATTGTGTCTCTAATTTAAATTCCATGTTCTCACTTATTCATAAGAAGCAAGACAATATCACGCCAATCAATTGTGAATCAACTCAGTTAGCAGTCTAGAACATTTGTATGGCCAGTATGACTCTTCCACATGCACAGATGAATTATCATGTCTCAAACTTTGGTTACTGAAATCAAAAATATGCTGACACAGAACACCATCCGTACACCAATTACTTTTCATGGAAATATATTGTCAATAATTGCAATTTGCTAATCTTATCTACAGATGAAGAACAAACCATTACAACTTGTTCATCTGAATCCAATTCCTGTATGGTAATTGGCGATGGAAGCGATATGCAGACGTAAAATCTTACATGTTTTGCTGGATTTGATTGCTCAATTGCTGACAAAATGGATACTGCATCAGGTGGGAGTGACACTACCCATATGTAAGACTATGGTTTCCCAGAAGCTAACCTCATATGACTACTTTCTACTTAAGATGAGCCTTGCAGCATTTGTGATTTTGCGCTGACGATTTCAAGCATCTCCATCAGCTCTCCAAATGTTGTCAGTTCTGGAGCAGGTGCAAACTGATCCATTTGAGGCTTAATGACAGCAGTAACTGTCAATGTGGCAGTCTCGTAGCTCTAATCATACTTTTGATGCATCATGAAAAATCATTTACCCTTCATTGACACTCATGTTCAGAATGCCGCAGGGAGCATGTCTTTGTTCATTTTGATTATAAAGGCAGCCAATACAACAAACACAGACAACGACATATCAAAGTTTGTATTTTGCACTAAACAGGAGGATATCAGGATGCGGCCAGAAATAGAACAACCCGAAAACAAGCTTCTTCGTTGTTTCACTTTTGCTCTCCACATCGTTGACCAGGGAACAGGCGAAGTTCCTGGGTGGGTAACAAGCAGTTCGGGAGGTCCATCAGTAGTACTCTTTCAAGCCCGGACCATTGGGAGAAGTCCTTGGAGGACCTTGGACCTGAGGGGGTGATATTATCACTTCACAGCTACGAGTGATGATTGAAGGCGGATACAGGAATAGCTATGGGGTAAGCGGTAAGGAAGTACTGTTATGGACTGCCGGAGACGTTGAGAGACGCGGGTATGATGCGGGAATAGCGTGTGGTGATCACTGAATAATTTGTTATGATAATGGAAAGTGGTTTGAGATGTCGCGACGTCGGATGATTTGGCATGGTTGTGTTGATTAAACAAATGCTGGTAGTGAGTATGGTCATAGCGAGCGACTCTGATGGTACTTCGAGGCATGATCTAGTCCAGTCACGGAGGCTGTCTCTCCGCGGAGTGTCCGGTCCAGTCACTGAGTCACACCGTTAGTGACTGCACTGGTTCATTTGTGGAGTGTACCCCTGCACCCCACCTCAGTGACTGGACTGCTTCATTCGCGGAGCATACTTACAAGGTGCTAATTGCACTCAACATCGTAGTGCAACTACAATCACACTATGGTTCATATCCTGACTTGAAACCAGCTCTTCTTCCTCGATGCCTTCTTCCTCCACATCGTCCTCTTCCTACTTTTCGCCCACATCCTGGTACTCCTTGAGACCCTCTCCTTCCGCAATAGCCAATTCTGTCAGATCACTTTCCTTGTTTTCCTCTGCGCCATCGCAAAATCGTACGAGTCGCTTTCTGGCTATTTCAGGCTTTCACCGGCACGAAAGCAAATCCAAATGGTGTCAGTACTCAGACGTGTTGGCACGAGAAGATGATGGAGAAGAAGAGAAAATGATGAATTGTCTGTCGATCCAAAGAGAAGGAAAACTATGAACTTATATACAAAAGAGAGAGAAGGAATACTCAATGCCGACTGCCAAAGCCGGAGCCCAATGCCGAGTACCAGTGCTGTGCCCTCCTCCTCGCCATGGGGGCAGGCGAGGCTTGTGGGGTCAGGCCAGGCCAAGGGGGGCTATAATCCACCGGCCTCATGCCCGAGCCCACCAGCACCGATCCCTAAGGAAGCCACCGGGCCAAACACTTAGTCAACATGACGGGAGCCAACTTTGAAAGTATGGCAAACTATCAGGCTTTCTGCCAGCTTTTGCAGCTTATTTCCTTTCGTGCAGATACACTTTCATGCTTTCTTACAGCTGATGTTGCAGCACTGGCCAATGTGAAAGCTCTAGCCAGCGTCGAAAGCTCTGGCGAGCAGACTAGCCAACCTCCTAGCATGCGGACCTAACTCAATGTCTGAGCTCAACTTAGAGTCCTTGTGCAGTGGTATTACTAATCATCATAGGGCCATCAGTGTCACCACCATGTTCATGAAGATCTAGTAGACTGTCGATTAACACTATATGTTCATGTTCGCACTCAACACTCCCACTCACGCTCGCACTCACACTGGCCCAAATACCCTGAAAATCAAGCTGCGGATTCCGCTGGCAAATCTTATTTGGAGATCTTCTCTCCTCATGAGTCCAAGTATCGCCATTAACACAGTACCATCGACTTAAATCCTCAATACCGTGGCCATTGGATATCGTGAGATTCTCAGACTGAGACTACAGGTGTGGGTGCCTGAGTTGGTTGCGGAGTTAGCTGCCGGAATAAACTTCATCGAAAGTCTATTGACATCATGATTTGTGAATAAGAACTGTAAATACACTAAGTTAGGTGATTCTCAAGATCTCTCTTTTCTGCCGTGTAACTTTATACTGCTCAGTTGAAGATGCCTTTCATTCATGGCCTGGGGAATCCACTCGATACTCGTGATGGGTTGTGAAGGTCGCTGCCGGAAGGTGCAAAAGGCTAGCTGCATCACTGCAAAGGACCACTTCAAAAAAGCCTGAAAGCACGTGGTACTTGCAGGAACTTTCAAAGTACAGTCGAGTTTCGCGATGTGGGCTAAATGCAATTGCATTAATTAAATTCAGCTAGATTTGGCCAGCTAAGTGCGCATACATGCGTGGGCATATGTGTGCAAAGTATTCACCGAGTGTACACTCGGTGAACGGACAAGTCCATTCACGGAGGTGGGGTGCAGGGGAATACTCCGCGAATGAACCAGTCCAGTCACTGAGGGTGGGACTCCGTGAATGGGCCGGTCTCTCCGCGGAGGGACATCCTCCGTGACTGGACTAGAACTAGGCATAAGGAATGATTCGAAGGTGGCTTATGCATTGTATATAATGAGAGGATTGTTTGGCGTTGGAGGATTTCCTTTTCTTCTCTCTTTACTCGTTCTCTTGTGTAGCAAAGCAACAGACAACTTTGAACAGCTTCGACTCTTGTCTTGTTTTGTTTCCTCAATACGCACTTCGTGTTCTTGGCCTTGTTCCCAATATCATATTATTGTTACCAATATCACCTATGCCTGATCCCGCCCGTTACACCGATACTGAAATCGTTGAATTGACTCCCAGGCTACGTACTCACAGTTGTAGACTCATCCACGAGCTTTCACTCGCCACTGCTACCGCCACTGGTATTTGCAATTGTGAGCTTCCATGGACTTCTAAGGTGTTCCAGGCTCTCATGAATATAAAGACAGAGCTTTTCCCCTAGATAGTAGAATAGACTTAATCCGCTTTACATTCGTAACAAAATGTGTTGCATATCCAGTACCTGATACAAGCTCACTGGAACCAGGGCTGCGCACAAGTCTCCTGTATATATCTCGATTCTTTCTCTTTCTCTTTCTCTTCTCTCTATACCTTAAGTCTATACACATAATCGGTTCTCCCCGTATTCCAATAAACTGGCCCGGAATTTCGACAGAGCCAGGGATAGCTGCCTTTACAGTAAATGATACTATAAAAAATTATCTAGATAGAGTCCCCGAACTACTTAGGCCATTCACGTTTGTCCCACCGCAAATTTCTAGATTACATCAAAATCAACTTCACACTTGAAATACCCAGTCCCTCGCTATGATTACTCCACTTTTGGTGGTAATTCCGCGCGATTATTGACGACAGAGTGAATCTCGACGATAGGCCCTGTGTATACATGCCGGGCGTGGAAAAACCAATGGACGATGCTAATGATCAACACACCCCCAAAAACGGCAATAGACCAATTCATGGATACCAGAGTCACCTTAGAAGATGGCGGGAAAAATGAAAAGAAGCCACCAATGATACTATAGATGATGGAAATAATATAGACAGGAACGCCAAAGCGACCCAACTTGAAAGGACCCCAACGGAAACCATTATCTGGGGTTGTTAACCGCTTGTGCAGCATAACTACCGCGGCAATGAGGAAGGACGAGTAAAACGCGGCGATAGTAAGCCCGGTCAGTGCGTTGAAAACTGTGCTCGAGCCGATGTTTATGAGCGCAAGAAGGGTGATAATTACGGTTGTGGCGCCGATAGACCACAGTGGAAGACCTGAGCGGGTATCCACCTTAGAGGTTGTTGAGTCAGCAGAGTGAAGTTGTGGCAGTTACTGCCGCTCTGAAAGACTTACTTTCGAAATGTATTTTGATCCAGGAACGCCGTTCTCACGAGCGAATGCCCACAACATTCGAGAAGCTGTGGCAAGAGTACCGATCAGTGAAAAAATGCAAATGGCAATAATAATTATAACCTAGAGTCATTGTTATTGTCATGGCAACTGTATATCGTGTGGCGACGAGATATGACCTACCATTGCAGTAGTTCCACCCACGGATCTGGTAGCATCCTCAAAAATTTGAATAAATGGGAATCCGGTAGGGCTGTCCAATGCTTTTTGCATATTTCCAACGGAGAAAAGAGTCGCAATGAGCATCGCAAACCCAAGAGAGCCGTTAATCATCACAGTAATAATCATGGACCGGGGAATGACAATCGCCGCATTTTCTATCTCTTCAGCTGTCAGGTGTCAATGCTTGTCAGCAAAATCACTGCATAATGCGGCTCATGTCGGGTATCATCTAAGTTATATCAACCAACTTACCCATATGAGTAGCCCCGTCAATTCCTATAATGATTTAGCAACAAATCTTATGATATAAAGGATGAGGACAGTGCTTACCAACGAACGCAAACATAGTAGTCACGGACCCCACAAAGAATGAAAGCCCCTGGCTAGACCAATCACCTTGATTGAAGAAAGTGGTAAAAACCTGATCTGCTGTAATGTCCTTGGGAGCAAGATAGACAAGCGGGATCAGGATAGCGAAAAAACCGCAGATGTGGATTGCAAGGATGATTGCTTCAACCTGAGGAAGCAGACGACCTAGGTAAGTGTTGAAAAACAGGCATACGAGAGTGAGTGCGTAGTAGATTAGTGTGCCCTGCCATCGTTGACGTGTATACTCCGGAAAGTGCAAAACCGCCAAACCTGTGATCATATTTGCGGCATTCAAAGTGGAGCCAGCAGTGACTGCCTGCCATCCAATTACGGTAATCCAGCCCGTTATGTAGCTGAGGAACTTGGTTGCGGATGGTGGCGCAAGGATAGCAACCCTTCGATTGTGATCAGAGGCAGTTTATCGTGCGAGGGCATCCAACTCTTACCAGTTGTACGGGCCACCAGCTAAAGGAATCCTGAGCAGAGTGAGCGGCTTGTCCTGTATTGGGTTTATGAGGGTATTACTAACATGCTCCCCAGTTCGGCCATTACCAGCGCCTGCGACAAGCAGCCTAACCATGCAAACATATAACCATATATCAAGCCTGCTGGACCACCATTCGCAAATCCACCTTGGAAGACAACCAGCACGCCTGAGTACATTTGAGTAACTAGAATAATACCGGCTGGAGATGTGGTCCGTTACCCTCCCACGTGATCATCTGATTACTGTATCAGTTGAAGAACAAGATATAGTGTATTGGTCGTGGTTAAACTAACCAGCGTACAAGTCAGTCCGATGATAGATACCGTACGGAAGTTCCTCTACAAAATTGGTGAGCTTTGTAGCCCCAAAAAATTGGCTAAGACATTGTATGGAATAACCGACTTTGAACTGTTGTCGTTTTCCATAATGAGTGAGATCTGCTTCATCGCGAGTCATCACTCGCTGCCTGACGAATTGGGCACCATTGCCATACGGTGTAACTGCGGTTGCGGGTAAGCGCTTCATCATGAAGCCGTCTTCTGCCATTGTTGCTGAAACGAAGCCGCACAAAAAAATGCTGAATAGTTAGGTGCGGGACTGGAGGAGGTAAGAACTTCGAAGCTTCAGAAGGTGCAGCATAGGGATTAAAGGGCGGAAATGCTTCTGGGGGTTAGCTGCAGTTTCCGACCAAACTCTGAAGGGTTGTTGACAAGACAAATATTCAACCCCTGTATAAGCGCTGTATGGCGAAGTAGCTTGCCATCGCATGACACACCTTCCAGAAAATTGCCTTCCAGAAGATTTGGCCAATAAGATGGCTAGGAGCACGCCCGACAGTACCAATCCTTACACCACTCACGCTTGCCCGAGAGCCGTTGCCACGCGATCTCGGCTAGGATCACAAATGCGAGGTTAGGCTACTAGAGCTTGAGAGAACAACTCATGCCTTCTGAATCGATGGCTGCTATGTCTACATGGTGCCTTCTTGATGCAATTGAAATCCACATTTTGGTGTAAATGGATTTTCCTTGCCCGTGCGTGCGCGGCAGTTGTATTCTAAGCCTAGCCCTGCGATCGTGTGATGGCGCACGGACTTTTCGGGATATCATATCTGACCGCAAGCTTGCGGTTATATTCTTCTCCGAGCTCAGTCTTCCATAATTTTCCAGACTCTCAGTACAACATCCGCACCCGCAGGTGCAGGGGTAACATGTTCATTCCATAACTTCCAATGCAATAGTAGCCTTCTATTGCACCCTGCATCCGTAACATCCGGGTCCACTGTTCACTTGCCGCATCTGTTATCCCCTCGCTCGGTAATTCGCAGAGCAGTCTACAATGATACAGACATTTGTGAGGGTGGCAGCACCGGCGCATGCAAGGTGACGGCGTAGTCCACTGGGAATTCTATCCTTCGGGTTCCGACACCAAGGAAAGTAGCATTTTTCACTTGCCAATCGAAAGTGAGCTATCAGAAACCTACGCTATCACCCCATAAGCGGCTGTAAATTACTTGCACAAGGTATCCACTAGTATATAGTTGAAATCGGGGGTGCATTAGTGTATAAGATTAGAACGCGGTTATAACGTTAGCCTCTCATATGAAGTGCGCCCCGAGAGTATCACAGCGGGGTTTTCACATCTTCCTTTAGCCAATTACAGCTCCCCCGCGGATTCAACAACCCTGCATTCCAGTGTTCCCATTCCATGCGTCTTCAATTCTATACTCTATGCTCTATCGGGAACGCGCTGTTCACCTTACCTATTATAAGCAGTACTATCCCCTTTTGATATACTTGAAGCTCAATATCAATCCTCGGGGATTTAGTACTGAAAAATGCATAAATGGTGGAAGTTTATGTGACATAACCAATCTGTTACTAAATCGCTACTCCAAGTACTCAACTGTGGGCCCAAACAAATCTAAGTGAGAATTCTTACATTCTACCTGTAGATCTACAATTTATCACGCCGTTAATTGTCCAAATCGATCAAGAATTAGATATAGATATAACTGGAGCTCACCATCCCAGGTCATCCTAAACGTCAGGCTTTGCCTCAATTCACATAACACCCACTATATCCAACACCACTATTTGTTTTTATTTCGCTGCAGTTTAAGAATTAGTCTAGCTGTAAAAATCTTTCCCGAGTTGCTTTAGAGATAAAACTATTCCTTGTAGTTGAGAGAACGGGTATTTTATGTTCCTTCACAATCAACTACAGGCTGGAGCAACCCTTACTTCATCGGAATTTGCCTCATGCTGTATTTTGTGAATCTGGCCGAGTACTCTATACTGGTTCCAGTGTCCGTGCGGTGTTTTGATGCGGAATATTTCTAAATACCTGGCACTCCCCTACCGATGCTGTGATCCCTGCGTAGTTGGTACTGTATTCGGTTTACGCCACCGAACCGCGGATGAAGCATAAGCATCTAAAAGGCCTACATATGAGACAGGATGCTCTTTAATCTGTCTGCCATGTGAATATCTTGGTAAAACTAGCAACCTTACGCTGCATGAAATGGCTTACTATATAACGGAGTTCGCGTTTTTGCGACAGGCCAGGCCTCATAACCTGGTTTCGGCCAATCAGCGAATCGTTTTACCCTGTTTGTGGCCAGATTTGTGAACAGGTCTAAATCGTAAACTCTGTATATTCCCTGATCCCTTCCCTTTTTTTCCCCAAGTTTAGCCAAGGCGCTTGGCTGCTATGTTTCACTTCTACATCTGAAAAGTCTCGGCACAGAGTTATTGGTACTCGGGAGCAATCGTAAAGTGGATCGCCTAAGCAAAACTTACCCCGGAAGACGATTTACCTCACCGGTGTTCAAAATTCCGCACGCTAAATTACCACGGCATTCTATACCCACGTTTCCCCTTCTCTATGTTTGCGATCTTCTCACAAAGCATTTACTGTGGCGCTATCTTCCGTCAGTTCTCTCGCGAATCGTACCAGTCTCTAGCGGAAACCACAGCGGGGAATGTCGAAGCAAGTTATCGTAACCGCCGACGATCACGGTCCGTCAATCAATCTGGTAGCTTGGATTGCTATGACGATCATGTGCCTGGCAGCACTTACCAAGGTTTTCAGCAGGACCTGGAATACCCGTTCACTTCCAGGAGATAGTATATTTATTATACTAGCTATGGTGAGTTTGAAGTTGTGTGGACTAATGTACTCATTTTTATTTGCCAGTGTTGACTTGATTGTCCTCAGATAATGGCAGTTGGCCAAACCGTTGCGGTCTCGGAACAAGTCGCGGCGGGACTTGGGCGGCGTGGACGTGAACTAAATTCATCACAGATCGAGAGTTTTCAAAGAGTGAGTTTTCCTTCCGAGTAAAATATGGGGTGCTCGAACCTGGCCAGCTGCTTATTTACCCATATTTTCTAGGCTGGATATGCGGCCGAACTGCTCTATATCCCTTCTCTGTGCTTCGCGAAGATGGCAACACTGACATTCCTGGCGACTCTTGCACACACTCCTATTAGTAGTATGGTTGTCAAGGCGTCAATTGTCCTCACGGGTGTTTGGGCCGTTGTAGTGATGATTGGAATTGCGTTTCAATGTCAATTACCTCAACCCTGGGCCATCCTATCAAACCAATGCTTCAATCAGGTCAGTTTAGAGGTCTTTTTGTATTGCTTATCTTGCATTCCCCTTACCTTGAGAAAAGCTTCTCTTTTCCCTAGTTTCTCGCTGACGGTCACAGTCAGCATTCTGGAATGCTATTGGGGCATTCGATGTCATGATTGACTTGGTTCTCGTAGGGTTACCGATCTTAGTTCTATGGGATTTGCAAGTTCCCACGCGCAAAAAGACTTCAATAATGGGTGCTTTCGGCACAAGAATACTGTAAGTTCCCTCCCAGCCAGGTAGTGTGGCTCGCCACCTGACGCATCGCAGCGTCATTCCATGTACCATACTGCGCCTTAGCTACATCTCATCCGCCTCCAACTCGTCGGACAGACCATTCGACGATTTCAATACAGCTGTAACGACAGAGGTTGGTATGAACTTAGCGATCGTACTTGCTTGCTTTCCATTCATTAAGACGTTTATGGATTGCGTCCAGACTGGCTTATTGACAGCTGAGCTTTACTCAGCCGGCGGAAAAAGTATCAAAAGCGGCAAATCTTATGCTATGGACTCTTTCGGAAGTTATGGTAAGATGTCTGCTAGCAAGAATTCAGCAGCCAAGAAGTCTATAGGTTCCTCTAGTCAGTGGATGGACGAACCAAATACTCACACTACAATCACAGCTGCTATCCGCGAAGATGTGGAGTCAAGGACTAGCAGCTCTGGTTCGGATAAAATGATTATCAGGCAGACAAAAGATGTTGCTGTGGAGTTTGAAAACGTAAGTGACGAAGGGATACGTGCACAGAACAGAAACAGTATCTGGGAAGGTAGTTCAAAATAGTATAAATCATTAATGATATTATGGGCTTAGCAGCTACGTAGAATAATCGTATGTACTCGGGCATACTCGATATATTTTAGACCCGATCTATACAACTTTCTATGGAAGCAATGATTAAACATTCCCAAATCCACATTCCATACCCGATTATGGGATAGTATTATCCTACAAACCAACTTGCCTTAAGATATCAACATCTAGCTTACCCCATTGATTGCATCATATGACAACTATCAGTACTGCAGTATTCTCGGTACGGAAGCTTCCCTAGTCCCCAAAAGTACAGTAAGTTATACTTTATAAATCTTTGCTTCTTACCCCGCCGTATGTATTCTTTGCAATTGGGTCTGGAAGCCGCCAGTTACACCCAGTCAGCTGAGCGACCAATGCCAAACGCAACTCGGGCTGAAGTAACAGTCGGCCAATAATGTAATGTGGCTTTGGTATATGGCTTCTATATCCTTCTAAAAATACCTTGAAATCACCGAAAAAGTCCGTTAGATTTTAAAAAATTTATGGATAGTAGTGATCACAAGACCCGACCAGGTGAGACTCGGATCCGGAGTAGACTCGAGAATTAGTCTCGGGAGTTTTGGGACTGTCGAAACTGGTCCCGAGAACCCTAAGAGTTCAGAGGTCTGAGATAACACCCCCATAGTCCGGCAACCTTCTAAGCATACCAGCATTGAATTGCCCTCCTCCTTCCTGATTTCACCGCCCTCAATCTCTAGTGAAATAAAGGGAAAGAAATCGAAGAAATAAAGGGGCACAATAGTCTGTAGATGTTATTCGCTAGGGGTACGGGCAGTCTCTCTTGGGCAGTCCGCCGCACAAAGCAATTTGAGTGGAGCCGAATGTGCCGGCCTTGTTGCATACGACTGGCCAGGCAAGTAACTACATTCCTGTGTTGTTGTTTGACCTGACCACACTCAGGCAGCTGCGGCAGCAGGAACCCGAAGAGCTATATGAATTTCTCGCGCGTAGGACCCTGGTACACTGTAGCTCGGATCTCAGGTAAACTCTGATACCAGCGCTTGTAGTTTGGAAGAAGTGATAGAGAATATTTAGAGAGTGTTTGTAGAACGGGCAGGAAACAGCCTATAGCTATATACACGCTTAAGTAGATTCCCATATACCCTACCGTATACTTGGCCACATACATCCAGACTCAATATGTAGATAAGGTCCGGACCGTATGTCCTGTCTATGGCCATTCCCGCTAGTAGTCTATCAAACATCTTGACTTCATTCTAGATCTCCGGGGATCCTTGGAGTTTGGCTTGAACGTAGTAACCCTAAGGTGATCTACGCTAAAAGCGCTCGCTTACGCAGTCAGGCGATGGAGTCCATGTCCATGTCTAACCAGCCTGCCCAGGCCAGTGCTGAAAGTCCAAGTAGCAGTCTCATCACTCCAATAGCAAATAACTTGAGCAATTCAAACCACTATTCACCAGCACCGAGCGCTGAATTTGACCGCAAGGCTCGTACCTCACAGCGCACCGAACACGCATTACCACATACAATACAAACGTTTAATCATATCTTGAGAGTTCTACAAATAAGCTGGGCCAGCCTACGATATCTCGTCTTGTCCCAGGGTTTTGCACGAGACCAAGCCCTGGACGTCTTGTCTTTGCTATCACCACCATTCCCGGGTACCTCATAGCTCCGTACCACTTTTAAAGCCTCAAGGTCGCATCAAGGTAGCAGGTTGTAACAAGGGCAGTCGAAGTCCGACTTGTCGGGCGGTCAGGCGCTGGCGAAGCTAATGTGTAAGTGAAATCTCGAGATTTTGGAACCTTTACTCAAAGACCTCCGCATCATACTTTCCTCCTATCTTCCTCACCATATCGTCCCTCTCGCTTGCCTATCTCGCTTGCCTATCTCTCACTTACCTTACTCTTTTGCCATGCTTCCCCCACCTCGGCACCACCACAGTCAGCCTGCCGAATTATCTAACATGTAGCAGTCTGGTGTCACGTATGGAATATCCCGAACTCCCAGGCGCATAAATCAAGCAACGAGCTGAGGGGCGAAGATTGATCAACTAGACTGTGAGACACAGCATGCACAAATACAGAAACATCAAGTGCGGACTTGGCTGCCTGACGGGCGGAAAACATGAAAATGATTAGATGGAGGAGATAGTGGCGGTTGTGTTGCAATTATTCCGTAGCCGTAACAGGACGTCCCTCGCGCGCCTCTTTTCACACATCTTATTATTGTCGCCGATTGTTAAGCTCATTGATAATCGCCCACAAAAGGTGCCGCCCGAAACAAAATTCTACCACATTCCGATCACTACAAACTTCGGACGTCAAGCCACCTCAGCCTCAGTGGCTCTATTCCTCATACAGCTATTTGTGCCATGGTTTAGTCTACTGTATGAGCTGGCCGATAAGTTAATCTAGTCGGATGGTCTGCCTAGCCCGGAGCCGTTGCTCAACGCAGAACTATTTACAACTCCCGTCTCTCTCCTAAGACGCCGCAACTGGGTTTAATCAAGATTTCGGGCTTCCGACCGGCGCCCAGCTACTGAAGTGAATGAGGAGCGACTGGTGCAATGAAAAAAATCATTTTTCTCGGACAACTGGCCGCCATATTTATGCCTGCAAGCCCCACGAAAAACTTATCACCGCGACACTTCCTTCGGCAACTTCCACCACAACTTACGGAACCATATCCGCTGCAAGGAAGCTTCTCCCCACCATCTTCGGCGGTCTAGGGGTAGGCTTAGCTGTGTAACCCTAACAAAACTTCGAAGTCCTATCCCGGCCAGCTACAGTATCACCTCGCCCGTCCGTGCGTTTGTAGCCAGCCAAGTCTTTCTGTGAAGGATTGTGGTGGCTTACCACAACGGTCGTCACTCCCTACATAGTCTCTCCTCCTCATTACATTTAAGGGTAGTTGGAACTTGTACTTGCGTAGTTAGACTCTCCAAAAAAGCGCGCACATGGCTCGCTCCGCGAAGTAGCGTCCGTGAAATTAAATCCAAGAAATTGATAGCCTCCTGTATTATACCTGTGTGAGAAGCTATGATCGTTGATCCAGAAATAATCACACACAAAGTAGAGTAGATTATCTACATATATGCAACATAGGCAACGGCATGGCTCCGGACAGTCACTTCTAGCCGTCATTTCTATACTACCACTTCTAGTTATCCGAATATCGGCCACCCATTTTAAATACCAATGATCAATGTGCCATGATTATGCCGTTTGAGTGGTGCAAAGGATTTGCTCAAGTCCGGACTCAGAGGTAGTAACCTTTGCCGCGGGCTCCTCTTTAACAGGCTGCTTAAGAATCCACTTTCGCGCTCGTCCCAACCATATCCCCTGGCCAATTAATTGCATAAACGTCGAAACATACATCTCTAGAGACACCTTTAACCACATCTAGTAGTTAATTATGACTGACCGATAGCTATCTTCTCGCTCAATTCATGCGTGACATGTCCCCTAAGAGTTCCATGGGTTACCAGCTGGAGTTAGATTCAGAGATACCGGCTACAGCCAAAGCTGAAGTTAAGGAAGAAGTTGGTGATGAAAGTAGGGAAGTTGGAACTGGGACTAAAGCGAGTAATTATATGTACTAGTACATTCTAGTTAATCGGTTTCCGTACTTCCCCAGCCCAATTAAGTGACCGATTTTTGGACGATTGGAAGTGACGGTCAAAAGTGACTTCCCAGAGCCATGTTGCATCGGGATCCGTCCATCCCACTATCCATCCAAGACTTTCACCTCGGTGAAGCGCGACGGTCTAATATGATCAACTGCGAAACCGCACCAAGTCTGCAGACTATTCATTGTGATGACTTAGAGACTGATAAATTACTTCGTACTCGCCTAGGGCTACAGTACCGCCCGTACATATATACATCCATAGCAGCGCAGTGGCACCAGTGGCCAGGATTCATGCAGACGCGATTGTAAGGAGCAAATATTATAGATAATGTTAAATTAATTAATGAACTCGAGTTTTCAACTTAGGCTTTTTCCCTCGAGAGACCCCACAGTCTTTACGTGTGTCTGTTGCAGTGATTTCAATAGCCCGGCCCGGCCCAAGATAGCCCCGATGCTACGTTGCGTGGGCAGCTTCGCCACCATACCTGCTTTACTGGAATCGATTTACTCTGAAGCAGCTTGAGCAGCCTGTGGCAGTTCTACTAGTATTGGTTTCTGTACATGAATGTTTAATTCATTGCATGCTCCAGATTCACTGCTGTGATTGCGTTTCCGGAACCTGAATCGAGGCAAGGGAATTCGGAAGGAGGATAGAGAACAAGGAATAGAGGACAACTCGATTCGCAGGTAGACATGATAGTGCAGTGATTGTGAATGTATGGAGGCCCTAGTAGTGCAGGCAGGTGCAAGATAAAAGCTTTGGAAAATGAGATCAAGGTGTCATGATGACTTCATTATGATAGTCCAAAACGAACCTTATATTGAGCCACAGCTTTCCAGCCTCAACTGCCACAAAGCCACTCCGTGGTCTAGCAGTTGTAATGGTTACATCATACAGCTTCACCAGGCTGAACCGCGGAAGGCTGCTCGAGCCGTAGTCGGGCCGGGCTATTGAAATCACCGGTCTGTTGTCGGAACCTACAGCTGAGAACTACCACATAGTCCAGCTTGAAATCCAAATCTCTCCTCTTTTCCTCCTTTACCATTAGAACTTTTCTCTTTCCCTTCAGAAAACCCCACCCCTCTCCCTTCGTAGTGCCAGGACCTTTCCTTCCCAGTCGCCCTTACTTTAACTAGACATATAAGTTCCCAGAGCTGCTGGCCAATCTATCTCGTTTATCCCCCAGCAAGGTACAACGAAAGTCACCTGCTCTGACCCATCGACGATGGAGATGATGATCTCACAACTGCCGTCATTCAGGTTCCTATTTCGATTTTTCTTGATTTCATCCTGTTAATTACCTAAAGCAAGATAATAATCAAAGTAAGAATGCAATATCAACCCCAGAGAACAATGAGTCTAAACCCGTATGAAAATATATCGTGCCACTAGCAGGTACTTCTCTCTTCTTAAGAAGAATGGTAGCGAGTTGTATGCTGAATGGCTTATCATGAATAGAGGCGAAGTCATAGTTATTCAACTATAGAGTATGTTTTCTCGTCATAGGATACGAACACCGTACTTGCCCACCTAGTTTGCAAATGTCCTTTTAATTGCACACAATTCTGATACATTTTTAGTGTAGCCATGGAAATTTATGCGCGCTTCACCGCTGCAAAATTCTGGGATGGATAGTGGGATGGACAATCTCTTCCCATGCTGCATAGGCTGTTGCAATATGGAGATGCGTGTATTCTACGGTACAGAGAGAAGAGAGAAAAGACTCGAGATATATACAGAAAATCTTCGGGTAAATCTTCGGGTATGCTGGTGCCACCGGATTTGCAACACGGCGCGCCTCCGAACTATCACTCCCACCATCAACCCTAATATAGATCAGACTAATCTGCCAGTCGATATACCGTATACATAGCCAAGATTGCCCAACCTTTAGTTAGTTCCCATTGTTAGGGAATTATGGATTTTGAAGGTCTGTGGGAAAGCTTACAGACCTTGATGGCAGGCGATCAATTGGACTTACTACAGAACATATAACCCCTAAGAAATGCGTGTATGTCTGCTTACTGAAGACCCTGCCCAATCTGCTGCATACCTGCACCTGCGCTCGTTTCTAGAGTTTTTTGTTGCTCTCAAGCTCACCTCAAAGTGGAAATGAAGTCAGCAGACAGATAGTTTACGAGTGCAACCGACACCGTAATCACAAACGAAGGGGATACTGGGTACACACGATACCATAAGCAATAATCCAAAAGCTTTGACACAACGAACAAAACATTAATTGCTGTGTTCGACCACGGTGGAATTCTTGGGGGTGATAGTGGGGGTGATAAGTCCGGTGACGCGCCGTTTGCAACAAGGCAAGTAGTGAAATCACGAGTGAGACTCCATGATCAATATTTCGAGTGACAGTACATGAGGCGGAATCTCATGAGATTTTAAGTTTAAGCTGAGGTTTCCTCCTCCTAGAATTACTAGTAGCACAGTGATTCAACAACATTGCTTGGTACGCATGCAGATGTACAGTGCCTGGTTATAATAATAAATTATAATGTCGGACAACGATAAATTTAAATTGGTAATGACGAACAAATATCACATCCTAGACATCGCATACTTGTCAACACCAGTTGATCGTGGGTAGTATATTTCATGCGCAGAATTGTTTCAGCTATGAAAGTCTGGCGGTGCTGGCGTCACAAAACTGTAAAAGAGTGTAACGCGGCTGAGAATAATGTCAGTGGGCACATCCATTCTAGTCCGAGTACTATCCCCACATGCTTTGTTTTGGGTATATTTGTTGCATTGTCACCCAGAGTATTGTTTGTAATTATATTGTATTCACCCGCTTGCGGGTATGACATACATCTTCCACTACCTTCCTCGCCACTTCAAATCCAACAAAGGAAAAGTTCGAGTCGTGGCCTCCCCACCTATCCCCTCATCCCCTTACCCAGAGTATTATAGATTGAATGAGACGCCAAGGTGATCTAATTAGCCAGACAAGTCGTGTTGCATCCCATCCATGGGGCACCCATCTGCTCATAAGAAGCCCTATCTACACATGGGAAGTTTCTACACATGGGAGTCGCATATGCGGGTTCCGCAGAAGAGGAAGGTGCTTCATGGCTCCCCACATATCACTTGTACGTACTCGTGCCTGAAAAAAGAATTGGTCGTCATCCACCGATCACCTGTTCCATGTAGAACACCATCGTTCAGTGTAAATGACGAACCCTCCCCATATATCACTATATCTATCAATATCAGTTGTTGTGATGTACTGAAAGGAGCTACATTAGTAGCCGATACTATGGTGGAAGTCTCCTCGACGGATTGAGTGCAGTACGAACACCTAACCCTACACTTGGTAATATAACGAAATGACTTGGTGGTGCTTAAAGTCAATTTATTATTGGCTCGCTTCAGGGTTAAGTGTTTTAGTGTGTCCGTACAGCAATGAATCTTTCGAGTAGGGCGGTATTGTGTTATCGCATACCTATCAAACTTAACGTGGAGGGGATATTTAAACCTTTTCGGACTGCACCGTCATATCCTGCGCACCACTTACTGTACTGCAGGGCGATTATGCAACCGTCCCCTTCTCAGACGGGGCTTTCTATCTCCAGATGCGGCGTCCACTTGCGTACACAGCTACAGCCGGAGGCACCAAGGTCATTGTGATGCAAAATAGCATTTAAAAGATACCCTTTGTATTGTAGGGTGTACTCAGTAAGGGGAAGTTTTGAGATGCACAACTATGTTAAGCAAGTAGAAAAGAGGCAGGTACACTTTTCCCAGGTCTCCTGCTGATTGGTCGTCCTTGCGAGAAAAGCAAACAAACGGCGTCTACGGCTCAAATCATTTTCCGTGAATCGAGCAGAACCACTTGCAGCTGTACAAACATCACAGTAAAAGCATGCCCAAGATAATAACGCATAGATAAGCTGTCATGGCGAGCAGAACGGAAACCTAAGACTATGCACAGTGCCGGCATACTAGCTAGGCGATGAGTGTGTGCAAGCCCTAAACTTTGGCTGTATTCTGTAGTGCCTGCGGTTAGCTAGCACGCCAACTTCCCCAAAGCCAGGCCGGCCTCGAGGGCTCGCACATGGAGGAACGCCCTACAGCTCCATGGGCCCGCATGGTTCCTTGGAAGATTTGGGGGAAGCAATTACTATATAATCTGGGCTCGAAGAGTGCAGGCAATTGGGATATTCATTCAAGTTTTGCCAAATGACCATCTGAATGAAATGGATCCACTATCGATCACAGCATCTGCCATCACCTTGGCAGGAGCATTAGCGAAGAGCTTGGAACAGCTCAGAGCCCTTCAGACCGCAAGCCAAGATCTTCTCATCCTAATCAATGAAATATCGGACTTCCGTATCGTCCTCGGAGAAGTTGAGCGTACTATACTCGAGCGTCGCGGATATCAACATCTTCCACAGACTACACTAGAGAGTATGTGTACGCTGTTGGATCGGGCCAAAGCAAAACTCCTCTTATTAGACAAAATAGTCAACGACGATCTGATCCGAGCACGCTTACCATCTATGGAACCCAAGGTCGCTAGATTGGGATGGTTGCGCCAAAAACCTAGGATTAAGGAGCTGAAAGAAAGCCTGAAAGAAATCCGATTGAGCCTTACTGCTTTATGGGGGGCTGCCAGCCTGTAAGTCCAGCCACTTCAGATCTGGAGGAAATGAACAATCTAGATCACATATAAATGGAAGACCCATGTCCATTTGCAGACGTCCCCCGTACGCTACAATGGTTAATGATTGTGATGGGATTGTTGCAGTGCCGATCTCTCCCACATACACATAAGGCTCGACGAATTTGCCATTTTGCAACAAAACCAGTTCAATGAGCTCTCCGAGCAAGGAAAGCGTCTACAGTATATAGCCGATCAACCTAATCCATCGCGGTCTGATGGGAGCAGCAATGAAGTCTTTGGAGAGTCTGATCAGAAGGTCTTGTCCTCAACGCAGACTACAGAGCACGCGGAAGTTGAGAGACCTGAATCTTCCCACCATAAAGCAATTATCCAACTATTGCCTTCCAATAAGCTTCCCAAGCTGATGGAAGGCAACCGACCTAAGACTTACAGCGCTGTCCGCATTCGCGCCTCCCAGTATCGTAGGAGTCCGTGTGATGAATGGTGTAGCTGCCGCTGCCATCAATGGAAGTATCTAAGATCACCGCAGTTTGCAGACGTGATTCTTGGCACGTTGTTCATCGGTTATTCTGCGGTTCCTATCCGGCGCCAAAGATGCAACGAGAGAAACTGCCGCAAGCAGTCTATCTGTACCTTAAAAGTCACATACCACTTTCCTCATTGGCTCCTCGGAAGAATGATTTCCTTCGCCGCTTCACTTACAAGTATGAAAGGACCGCAGATAACTCTAAGCATGCCTAGAGTGGTAAATGGCAGCGCCGATATATTCGCATTCGCGGTCCAAGGTGACATTGATGGAATCAAGTCACTTTTCAGCCAAGGGGTTGCTTCGCCTTACGATGTTGCATGTACAAACGGAAGAACAGATTTGCATGTGAGTGTTGATTATCCTTGCTCGTGCTTCACATAATCGCTGCTGACTTTCAGTTTCCACTGTCTAGTACGCCGTAAACTATGACCATGCGGAACTATCACAGTTTTTGCTTGATACAGGAGCGGACCCGAATATCCAGGACAAAACTCTAAAGTAAGCGATGGGATACCTATTTCAATTTGCGACTGATAGTTTTGCAGTAGCACTGTGTCAATTGCATTGGATCGGATATTTGGAAGGATGGCGGAACGACCAACCATTGATGCCTTCCTTTGTATGTTTGACAATGAGGACGATCTGGAGGCTCGAATGTTCCCTGCTCTTCACAAAATCATCCTCGGTCTGTCCAGTATCAACCTACAACAACAGCTGGAACTCAGTACTTCGACGATAGACGATAAAGACTCAAACGGACGGACAGCGCTCTCATGGTCAGCTACAAGGGGTGATGCTGAAGCAGTCAAAACACTACTCTCATATGGAGCAAATCCAAACGAGTGCTCTCATCGAGGCGAAACATCTCTTCACTGGGCTGCGAGGAGTATCACGAAACGCAGCGGTGAGATCATGGAGGCTTTGTTGAAATCTGGCGCCAAGGTCAATCAAATGGACTGCTGGAAGCGCACAGCGTTGATCTACGCTTCCTGTGATCAAGAGGACCCTGCATTTCTGAGACCGCTGATAGATACTGGAGCGAATCTGAATATGCGAGATTGTCACGACCGAACTGCCCTAGGATACGCTGCCAAAAGAGGAAGAGCCCGGGTATTAGAATTCCTTCTGTCCTACGGAGCGGACGCCTCTATACCTGACACCTGGGGATACACGCCTCTTTTCGAAGGTGTTCAGCAAAACCACCACCAAGTCTTGCAGATCCTGTTGCAATGCAACCAGGGGTCTGACTCGAGGGTCATTGGAAGAAACTCAATCGCTCATTTGGTCTCGAAATATGGCGACGTAAAAACGATGCGACTACTCACAAACGAAAACGTAATGGGTCTGGATATTCATGAGAGAAACGATGATGGCTTTACTCCACAAGACCTATTTCTCGAGCGAAATCACCTGACAGGAGAACTCGAAGAAGCGTTTCAGTCATATATCGGATTAGTCGACACCAGGTTCCGACGGGACAGCGAGAATCCGGACAGACTACTCCTCGGAAACTGCATTGATCAAAGTGATTCTGAGAGTGTTGACGAATTTTCCGACGCTCTTGAATACCAAGACGCCCAGTTGCGGTTGGGGGATATGGAGGATAACGGTAGCGGAGCAGAGAAGATTGGTGAAAACCACGCGTTGATGGTCGGATAGGTATTCATTAGGTCGCTAGGGGTGGGCTAGACTTTTACGTGTAACGAGCTCTGAATTCACCTATTGTATCGTCATTTTAATTCAGATACCCAGTACAGGTCTTTCGCGTGCATTTGGCTCCAGCAGACATCACAAGCGTCTCAAAGTTCTCCGTAAAGCACTCCTACACATAATCGCAAATGATGTAAGATCTCACCAGCAACATGGCGGAAATTCTAGTCTCGGCTTGAGCCGAAATAAAAATAATCGCGGATAATGTTCTAGTCTCGTCGGACCGATGTCACTGTACGAGAGCGCGGCGGAGATGGGGCTTCGGGAAATAGACTTCGGCTAAGTGTGTGTGTGCCAGCAAGTACAACTTACATCGGCACTCTTTGCCGCTCCGAGGTAATACTCGCCGGGATCCGATGATTTCGGCATCCAAGTGCCTAGCATGTTTACGTCAATCCCTAATAGCAAATGGGATGTTTGGATGTTGCTGGAAGTGATTCTCAGGACTGTTATGCTACCTAGGTATCTAATCGGTTCTATCTCTCCAACCTCCGTGCCATTTATCTCGGACGGCTGCTATTCAAGCGTACTTTTTTAGACAAATTTAAATTCGGTAAAAAGTACAGCAGGCGTCTCCCATCCCGCCATGCGACACTGAGCTTAGGTAGCACAAGTATGCGCTTTTGAGGGAACCGGCACGACAAGTGAATTGATATATATACTGAGTGTTGGACGGATGCTCCAGGAGCGCCAGCTTCCCAAGTTCCACAGAACATCTTCCTCTGCATAACCAATGGTAGCTACATCAAATTTCTAGTGAGCCAAACGGAGAGTATTCACTATGAGAAGATTTGTGCGAGGACAGGTGCAGATCTTTACTCGGGTAGAGAATAGGTAGATATCAATTTAGCGCCTTCACACTACCACATTCATACGTCCTCCGGCATGATCACGGGCGGGGTTTCAATAATATGCTTTTGGTGTCCCGAGTTATTTTCGTTCCTCGGCCAAAAGCTTTCGAGCGATGAGAAAATCTGGGAACGAGAGCGCTTCTACACCATACATCCGGCCAATCAACATCTCAGCCTCACAACACCAGACAGAAGTGAATCCGTTGGCTGCAAGAACAATCAAGATGTGTTGCACAGCATCAACTCATACCATTTGCATCTATCCACAAGCAATGTGGCATGCAGTGTTATCTCGCTCATCATCGGAGTTACGGATCCGACGGAGTAAGCTGAGCGGGCAGTGCGATTTGCACGTAAAACAAGATGGGCAGAGTGGATAGATAGTGTATTCGATCATTGGCTGGTTAGCATAATTCCTTCTGGCGATTGGTTTCGGAATTAGCTGATTCACAATTCGAGATCATGATTCCAATGCAATGTATGTAACCTTTCCTATGCATGCAAACGAACACAAACAGAGCCAATCATATTTTATCCGGTAACCGTATTTATTTATCCCGCACAAGTAAATATATTAATAAATGATAAGGTCATTTATTTAATATCCACATCATAAAACTCTATTCTATCTTTTGATCTCCACCTACCTGCAAATATATCCCCGCCCACCAGAAAGTCTTCCTCCATGCCCAACATTCCTCATCTTTAAAGGTATACTCTCGACTCCTTTGCAACACAACTAGCAGCCATAAATACATACAACATTCACAATGGGCGGAGGTGGCTTTCACGACTTCGACGAGGAACCGGACGATCTGAATCCATCTGCCGCAACAATTGCTGAGCTGAAGGAGGCAAAACGAAAGGCTGAAGAGGCGCAAAGAAAAGAGGCAGAAGCAAGAAAAAAAGCGGAAACGGCGGAAAAAAGGGCTGAGGAGGCTGGCAGAAGAGCCCAGGAGGCCGAAACGATTCAAAGACAGGCAATAGAGAGAGAGGAGGACGCTATCAGAAAAAGGAATGAAGCAAGGGAAAGTGCTAGGTTAGCGAAAGAAGGGGAGCTGGGTGCGGTCAGAAGAGAAGAGGAGGCCCGGAATGCTGCTCAGAGAGTGCAAAAAGAAGCGGAGGAGAGAAGAGAGAGAGCCGAGGGAGAGATGAGTAAGGCGATTGACGAAGCGAAGCAACTGGTGGACGAGAAACAGAAGGCGGAGGATGAGCGGAGGCGGATGGAAAAAATCCTGGACCACCTTAGTGCCGGCATCGAACCAGAGTTTCGTCCCACAGAGGAACAACGAGCCTTAGCCCGAGCTGCAATATCATATCAGAATGACAAACTACACTTTGCTGTTGCTGGGGCAGTAAATTCTGGCAAATCGTCTCTCATCAATGCGTTCCGAGGGCTTCTCGATACAGACGACGGTGCCGCACCGACCGGCGCTTCCGAAACAACATTCAAGACAGGACGATACCTTGACCCAGACCCACAACTACCCCGTAGCCGGTTTGTATGGTACGACATACCTGGCGGCGGTACACAAACCACCAAGGGTTGGCAGTACTTCAAAAACCAGGGACTTTTTGTTTTCGACGTCATCATTCTTGTCACAGACACTATTGTGGAAGCTGATGGAATACTCCTCCAACATTGTGCGCGGCTGAATGTTCCCGCATTTATTGTACGGAGCAAGGCGGATCAACATATATACAACAAACAAAAGGCAATGCGACGCGGTGGTTTGGACGACAGCTATGCAAACGCTCGTGCTAAATTCATCTCTGATACGCGCCAAAACATCCAGAAAGGCCTCGCAGAGGCTAGGCTGCCTCCGGGGTCGGTTTATATCGTTTCGAACGAGGGAGTGCATCTTGTTTCTACCTATATGGAGGGGGACAGATACCCCAAGGACTCTGCAAGCCTCAGTATCTACAGGGAATTGATTGATGAGAAGCAACTTATGCGTGACATATTAACCACGGCGTACGGGCGACGCTATATTGGGCGGCATTCCATGGAGACCGCAGGCGAGTGAGAGTTTTGTAGGGGTAGTGTGACATCCTCGGGATTAGTTTGCGTTGCAATGTGAGGCTGAGTTCGCTAAATTGTGGAAGTTTGGGTTTGGGTTTGTTCAGTCTTGGAAGCTTAAGTCTTCCAATTTATAATGTAGCGTCAAAGACCGCCCCCGTTAGTTATCTGTTGCTATTAATACATGATCTTGAAACCTCTGGGTGTTGCTGCGGATATATCTGCGTCGTGGAAGTCCCTGCCCGAATGTTTGATACTGCGTTGATTGAGGCAGCCCAGAATTACGCGGACGTACGGAATGCAATCTGAAATCCGGCGGACGCTGAACAGTTAACTGGTTAGACACCCCGTGACATGTTAGCATCACTTGCGGTGCACGTGGGCGGGAGGCGGGAGGCGGGAGTCGTTGCTTGCAAGCTTGCTGTTATATCGAAGCGCACAATTGGGATGTAGTGCTAATTTAAGATCCGTCTCTCGCCTGCTTAGAATCTAAAACGAAATGTGGACCTTACGTCACCACTGCTCGCTCGCCCGTCCGCCCTCGTATAATCGCTCCTTCCCACCCAACCAAACACCCCGCATACTCGTGGTCCTACCGATAAGACATTGCGGCTCTCTGCGTGCAGGTTCTGAACTGCAACACGGTTTGGGTGGTCGTCCCTACCTCTAAGTTCTCCCCTCGATCTTCTCAGTCGTTCTCTACTTATCTATTCACCAAGCAATTCCTAGTTTCAAGTATCCACGGGGCGGCGGTCATGACGTCAATAGGATAGGGCAACACCATCCACTTCAGTCCTTGTGGCCGAACGGAACGAAGCACAGATGACCACGTGCACGCTAGATGTATCCGGGAATGAACTTGCAACATGTCTGAACTCGTGAATGCATCATGCGCATGTTATCCGGTATGGCTGCTACTTACCTGCTAAGTACTTCTTAAGGTAATTGCTTGCCATTCTCACTCACGGCTGAGCTGTAGTGATGCGGGATTCCAGCCAGTACCAAACAGTTTTTAAACACTGTTAACTCTCGTCCGCAGTAATTTTATAACTTATAAATTCTTCCTATTCGCAGTTTTTACAAGTCACCAACCAGAGCCAAATTCTACCGAGATGAACCCCATTATATTTATAGAACACTCGATTCCGTCCGCAGATAGAAACGATAAGTACTGAAACAAAGACCTCTTGCCCGTGTACCCCTTCTCTCTTCATACACCACATTTCATCCCCATAAACCCCGAAGGTTCTCAAGTTGTGACAACCACTCTCATGAATCGGATACGATAAGATCCATATAGATTCTAGGTACAGAGCTGCGGAGTTACGTCAAAGAGATAGATAGAAGGAAAATTAACAAAAGCATGTAGAAGTGTTCAGTCCTAAAAGCCCCTACGCCTTCTGCCTGCTTCTTTCCTCCACCGTGACAAAGCATTTACCGACAGTTCTGTGTGCGGATGATCTTCGCAAATGATGCTTGAACAAAGTGCTACAACTTGCGTCATCATCGTGATGGCTTCGTCCATGCGACCTTGCAATTTGTACGTATGCGCAAGATTGTTCATGCCACTCAAGGTAGAGGGGTGATCTGGTCCGCATACTCTTTTTGTCATTTCCAGCTCCTGCACCTGCAGCTCTTCGGCCTCCTTCCACCGCCCCTGATCAAAAAATGCCGATGCAAGGTTGCTCATGTTTGTCAAGGTAGAGGGATGATCTGGCCCGCAGACTCTTTTTGACATTTCCAGCACCTGCACTTGTAGCTCTTCGGCCTCCTTCCACCGCCCCTGATCCGAAATGTCAAAGCAAGATTGCACATACTCGTCAAGGTAGAGGGATGATCTTGCCCGCACACTCTTTTTGTCATTTCCAGCTCCTGCACCTGCAGCTCTTCGGCCTCCTTCCACCGCCCCTGATCAAAAAATGTCGATGCAAGGTTGCTCATGCTTGTCAAGGTATCTGGATGATCTAGCCCGCACACTCTTTTTGACATTTCCAGCTCCTGCACCTGCAGCTCTTCGGCCTCCTTCCACCGCCCCTGATCCGAAAATGTCAAAGCAAGATTGCCCATTTCCGTCAAGGTAGAGGGATGATCTGGCCTGCACACTCTTTTTGACATTTCCAGCACCTGCACCTGCAGCTCTTCGGCCTCCTTCCACCGCCCCTGATTCCGAAATGTCCATGCAAGGTTACTCATGCTTGTCAAGGTATCTGGATGATCTAGCCCGCAGACTCTTTTTGACATTTCCAGCACCTGCACCTGCAGCTCTTCGGCCTCCTTCCACCGCCCCTGATTCCGAAATGTCAATGCAAGATTGCTCATTCTCGTCAAGGTAGAGGGATGATCTAGCCCGCACACTCTTTTTGACATTTCCAGCACCTGCACCTGCAGCTCTTCGGCCTCCTTCCACCGCCCCTGATTCCGAAATGTCAATGCAAGATTGCTCATTCTCGTCAAGGTATCTGGATGATCTAGCCCGCGCACTCTTTTTGACATTTCCAGCACCTGCACCTGCAGCTCTTCGGCCTCCTTCCACCGCCCCTGATTCCGAAATGTCGATGCAAGGTTGTTCATGCTTGTCAAGGTATCTGGATGATCTAGCCCGCGCACTCTTTTTGACATTTCCAGCACCTGCACCTGCAGCTCTTCGGCCTCCTTCCACCGCCCCTGATTCCGAAATGTCAATGCAAGATTGCTCATTCTCGTCAAGGTAGAGGGATGATCTAGCCCGCAGACTCTTTTTGACATTTCCAGCTCCTGCACCTGCAGCTCTTCGGCCTCCTTCCACCGCCCCTGATTCCGAAATGTCAATGCAAGATTGCTCATTCCCGTCAAGGTAGAGGGATGATCTGGCCCGCACACTCTTTTTGACATTTCCAGCACCTGCACCTGCAGCTCTTCGGCCTCCTTCCACCGCCCCTGATTCCGAAATGTCGATGCAAGATTGCTCATGCTTGTCAAGGTATCTGGATGATCTAGCCCGCACACTCTTTTTGACATTTCCAGCTCCTGCACCTGCAGCTCTTCGGCCTCCTTCCACCGCCCCTGATTCCGAAATGTCGATGCAAGGTTGTTCATGCTTGTCAAGGTATCTGGATGATCTAGCCCGCGCACTCTTTTTGTCATTTCCAGCTCCTGCACCTGCAGCTCTTCGGCCTCCTTCCATCGCCCCTGATCTGAAAATGTCACTGCAAGATTGGCCATGCTAGTCAAAGTATCTGGATGCTCTTGACCGAGCACTCTTTTTCTCGTCTCCATGACGTGCACCTCCAGTACTTCAGCCTCACTCCACTGCCCCTGATTCCAAAGTGTCTTTGCAAGGTCAAGCAAGCTAGCCAAGGTTTCTAGGTGCTCTTGGCCGAGCACCCTTTTTCTCATTTCCGTAACTTGCAATTGAATCCCTTCTGCTTTCTCCCACATTCCGTGTCGCCAAAACGTGTCGCCAATTTTGCCCATGGACTGTGATTTGGTACCGTGATCCTGATCGTGGACAATAGTCGATGATTGAATATACTCCTTGATGTGCAGCCAACAAGTCTGAAGTTGTTGCAGTATCCGCCGTTCGAATACCATGTGTTCGGCCCCCGGGTTTCCGGGTCCCTCATAAGAAACTGAATTCGCGACGAATCTTACTGCATCCCATAATCTTTCGTTACGTTGTACGATATATAGGCGATCTTTTAGGCAGGAGTGGATTTCGGAATGTATAGAGAATGAATTGGTAGCGGACTGTTGCTGGATCAAGGCGTAGGAGAGCATTATATCTCTCATCCGCCGGGCAGTTACTTCTGATAGACACGGATTAGTTATTTAGACCCATAGCTAGGTGACTGCCACTCACCATCTTGACCCAAGCCGCGACCGACACCTCGACACACCACCTCACCGCTAGCTTTTGCCAAGCCGTGAGTCGTTGGCCAACCACAAGCCGCCCCGTAATTCCTCTCAGGCTTCACGATGCCTAGAGGTGGGCGCCCTTCGAGGACCGCAGCACCCAGTGCGGGTCCATCTACTCCTATTACGACTTCCTCTCGCTTTAGTTTATTGCAAGAGATGATGGCCGAAGAAAATCAGTGGGAATCGGGCTCAGACTCGTCCTCCTATACAGATTACGAAAACTACGATAGCGACGATTCTACCGTTGCTTCCACGATGCTCCACCTTCTTACAGACGAGCCACGAACACCAAAGAAGAAGGGGAAAGGCAAAGCGCCGGCACCCAAGAAGATTACGAGTTCGGGGGGCTCTAAAACCCCACAACAACCAAAACGAATTGCATCTGAGAAGGTTTTTACCGACGAGGATCAACAGGAAGAGTTGCCAATTGAAATAGTTGAGGAATTGGTCGGCAAGGCCTTTATCTCAGTTATGGAAGGGCATTTCGCAAAACTCTACTCGAAAATCGACAACCTGAAGACGGAAGTGTCGACGCTCAAAACAACCGTTGCGAGCCTTGTGGAGGAAAATAAAAAGTTGGGAAAAGTTAGGGGGAATGCGCCAGACCTGGAAATGCAGCCACCAACAATTCCCGCAACGGTGCCAACCACACCAAAAAAGGATCTTACGATCAGGCCACGACCACAGTTACAACCGCGCAAGCGGGTGGGAACACCGTTGGCTAGAGAAGTCACAACTCGAAATTGGGCGAAGCAGGTCGAAAAGGACAACGCGACGCCTATGAATATTGACGAATCGGATGCGGAATCAGGGCGACCGGGTAAAGCACCGAGATTAACATCCCCACCACCCACGCTTATGCATTCTCGATACGCTGGAGCTTCGGTAACGGCAAAGAGAAGGGAGGATGATAGGGGAGAAAATGATAGGGGGAAACGGACACAGAGCGAGCCGACAACCCCGAGAAGACAACGACGAAGACGAGGGAGGTCCGAGGGGTCATGTGACCGAGTGACCGAACTCAGGAATACGATAACGTGGAGGAAGGAGGACAATGATAGGGGTGGAAGACGACCTGGAGGGAGGGGAGGACAACAAAAGGGGAGGGAGTCTGAAGCCTCGGAAAGAGAAAAAGAGAAGGATGAGCAACCGCGACGAAGTCGGGTTGTTACGAAATATGAAGATAGCCGGGGAGTCACGGAGGTTTATGACTGCCGCGGCGGAAGATATGAAAGTTGGCGACCCCGTAAGGGTTAGCCGGGCAGGGCTTAGAAATGGAGGAGAGTCGGAAGAGTTGCAGTTTAGATCGCGCCTATACGGTTTGAAGATCCTGCAGGGCAAGAATGTACTTTACGATTTTCTTTCGTTTTAGTTTGCTTTTTGGTGCGATTTTTTGGTGTGTTTTGGGGGTGGACTTGGGGAGTAAGTGGCCTTAGGGTCCACCTTGAGTAGCGGGAAGTGGGATGGGACGACTTTGCCTAGGAGAGAGATTGGGAGTTTCAATGGCCTTGCGCCCTCCCAGTTGAAGACCGAGGAAGTTCCAGGATGGGGTTTAAATGCCATGACCACTAGTGGTCGGCCGGCTTATGGTAACTTAGCTGGGCGCCTCCCTTCGGGGGCGAATGCAAAATGATTACAAACAAACAAACAAACAAACCATCTTGACCCAAACCGCGACAGATAAATTCGACAGAAATATTTTCATTGTGTAGAAAGGCACACAAGTGCAGGAAATCAGCCGCTTTTTTGTGCTGTCGTTCCAACGCACCGAAAGAAACCTCAAAGGCTGCAATTATGCGATGACGATCTGCAGGCGCTTCCCGGGTTACCTGGCCGGGGATAATCCGCAGTTTCTCCCAGTACAAAGACAGATATCCCCCGAAAGATCCAACAGAGGTTGCGACACATGCCCCAGCCAGTGTGCAAGCAAGTAAGTTATGTTCTAACATATTTATGAGATTCCGTGCATTATAAAACTCTACGGTGGTGTAAAGTTAGCATAACTTGAGTGATCGCTTGTTCAGAAGGTTGACTTGCCATCGTCAGTGATATCTTCTAACATCTGCCTCGCGCTGCGTAAAAGTGTTTGCATTGCGTTTCCTTCCACCCCAACCAGATTTCGAGAAACAATGGGCCCAGGTCTATCTTCGGAAGATACAACCCTCTCAATTGACGGCGCAGACAGGAGAGGCGGAGTTTTAAACACGATAGCGGAGGTGTCTGGCTCCTGCTGAATTTGAGGATGTCGGTTAGGGACGGCCTCCACAAACCTCCGCTGCGGTGGAGATGCGGGAGTTTCCCAAAATGGTACCTCTTGGATGGCCGCAGGACTGGCTCCGACCCTGGATGGGAAATCAATTTCCATGCGGTCAAACCCGGGTTCGCTGTACAAGTTGTGATTGTGACCCGGGGGTAATTGATATGGCGTAGGTTGCGATAGAAACAAGTCCTCCGATGCCAAAAGCTGTGGTTGCAAACTGCTACGCAACACATTTCCCGCGGTAGATGCAACGCTTTCTCCTCCTATAGCCGTAGTTATGACTGACTCGGTTGATAGGGCGATGAGGCGAGGCGGGTTCGCATCACCCCTGAAAGTTGGCGAGAATAGTATCATATTGCTTCCCACGGCGTTTGCCATAACCGAATCTATCGACGAAATCACAGGTCGTGGCGAGCTAGCATCAAAGTCGGAAGCTGGTGTTCGCGGTGTCATATATTCGACGTATGACGGTGTAGCTATCGTAAGGTTTTAGTTAATGGATTGGGACGGTCGGTTTTGGAACCTACATGCGGCGGGAGATTGAGCGTGTTCGATCAACTCTTTCTCGAACCTTTTCCGCGAGCGCTCTAGTTTCTCGCTGCTGACGGGTTCTCCGTGGAATTTAAACACTGTCCGCTTACCTTCTGCCTGCCGTTGATCTTGCTTCTTTATCATGGGGACGATCTTTTTTTGTGGCACGCTTTTCTCGAATTTCCAAGCCTTCAACTTCTTTTTGTATTGTTGGATTCTAACGATAGGTGCCGCATGTCAGTTGATTCCCGGATATCAATCGGATAGTTAAGAAGATGGACAGGGCATACGTTGCACGGAAGCCGTATTGTCGCTCCATAATTCTGCTCACTTCTGCGAGCTTCCGGCCTTCAGTCATATATAGCCTCCTAATAATCTCCTTGTGCCTATCCCATACTTCGGGTGTGATTCCTTCCTGTGAGATGGGAGGGCGGGATGGTGGATCCATAATGAGAATGGGATAAGTGTGTAGTGATAGTGAGAGTATTTAGCTGGTGGAGGGAGTACTAGAGAGTCGAGCGTGCAGAGAGTCGAGCGTGCAGAGAGAGAGATGATCGAGACAGACAGAAGGAACTGGAGGATTAAATACTCCAACTTGAAGACAGAAAAGAAAGTTGTAACACGAAACATAGTGACGCTCTTGGTGTAACGTAAGAAATGCCTGTGCTTGCCGTTGGCTGCAAAAGTTCCCTACCTCCTACCGTATTTAGTTGATGGCAAAGGATCGTACCTGTCATTGGCTGCAAAAGTTCCCAACCTTTGTTCCTGGCGCCCTAAAGCGCCGCACATGCCATTGGCTACAAAAGTTCCCTGCCTCTTGTGTAAATTTAACTGGCTACAAATGTTCCCCGCATGGAACCCTTGTTGCCAGCCGCAGTTTGCGGACAGCAAACCTACGCCACCACCTAGTATCATCACCCCGTCGTTTTGACGACGAGGACTACGTAGTTACTGAATAACTGGTGAAGACTTCGTCCCACGCATAATAGACTAACAATCTGAATTCGGTGGCCTGTAGCACCCGTAATTTTTCTGCTTCGGCCTGCATAAATGCGCACTCAAATGCCTTAGGATCAATCGTGAGCAAGTCTACATTATATTTTGTTCTCGTCAAAGCCCATCCTTACTCGTCACCACTATGGTGGGGGACGCCTTCGACCAGGGTGTTTTGAACCCGCTTCGTAGAAAGTTTTCAGCACCACCAAAACAAAAGATTTTTTTAATTGGAGAACTAAGATCAACTCAGTTTAAGGAGCTCTATCGATCTTAGTTTTCAAATTTAAAATATTTGTTGTGGTTGAGGCACTATAAAAATTGAGGTTAAGAGGGAATGTCCGCTATATGGTCAAAAAAAAGAATCACATGTGTGACAGGGGTCATTTGGTATATGTGTAACGTCCGATTTCGAATGTCCACATCCAATTTTTGCCCAGGTTAGAGGCGTCCCCCACTATACCACATTTATGCATACGCGTATCAAGCACCGGGACCCATAGTTTTCCGCCGGTTCGGTACACGAACTAAGGCTACTTTACTACTCTCGGTAGAGCCGATACAGAGCGAATCTATGTGCAGGGATATTACAGTTGAAGCATACGACACCAAACGCCGATATCGATCAGGACTTGTCCGCCAAGCCAGAATGTAGAGAGGTCTATTTCGATCATCCGGTCTGCTCCAGTCTCAGCTGATGATTACACGTCATAAAACCCTGACAATCCATATTTCTTTGCTCCTTGCGGGAAATTCCTGTGGAATCCGTGCGACATGGGTCGCTCTCGATTCGACGGTTGGTGCAGGGAATTCTCGGTGCTCTACCCACCGATAGGTGTCAGTTATCGAAGCGGGTGCGGCTGCAGTGGGTAGAGGAAGCGGGGAAATTGATGCTGACGCGGAATATCCGGACTGGGTGATGTATTTGACGGATTCTATCTATCTATACTCGCGAGTTCGGTGGGTGATAAGGTTGTGAGCCAACGCGAGAATCCATCGCGCGCATATAAAGACCCGCGGCCTAGTCACTTCACCACAATTGTAAACAGTACCTTATCGTAGAGACGGTGTTCAAAAGCATTCGGGCTCAAAGACTGCAACGTTGTAATTGCTGCCTGCTGCTGCCCAGCCTCGATTGTATGTATTCACGGATGGCATCCGAGCTACTGGCGGCTCCAAAAACAAGGCGCGTGGGGTCGACAAGTGTGCCATGCATGCACGGAATTTCGCAACAAAGTGCTGGAACTATAAAGAGCGGCCACTTTGTTCTTGTCCTTCTTGTCTCGTTTGCATAAAATAAAAGCGGTAAAGAGTAGGAATACATTATCGCTTCTAGACTTCCCGCCGCTCCAACTACACTTCCGTTACAAAAGGATAGACCCGCACATCCACTACAACCCCCACAATGCATCCACCTGGCACTCCCGCAAACTAAAACCAGTCCGTGTCATGGCCCTCATAATCCGGATCCATGCGTTCCAGTATTTCATGTAGCTCCCACAAATCGCTCGGGAAATTCTCTCTTTCCCGCGCCATAAGCAAAGTCCTTGCCAACCCAATCCGACCTCTGTGAACAGCTACATCCATTGGCGTCCAGTTGGAGCTATCCTTCCCATCTATTGTTGCTCCATTCTGTACAAGCAACCACGCAATGTCGGTGCCTACTGTCCAGGCTATATCCTTGGGGCTGCGAAAAGGTTCGGATACGCGAGCGAGAGGTGCTCGAGCGACATAGTGCAGCGCTGTTCGTCCCTCATCATCCGTTGCATTGATATATGCCCCATTGTCGATCAATAGCTCTAGCGCAGAAAATTGATCACGTTTCGCAGCAAGGTGAAGCGGTGTAATTCCTTCGGCGGATCGTACATTCACATCTGCTCCGTTCTGAATCAAGACGTCAAGTGCGCTGCATAGGCCTTTTTCTGCCGCGCAGTGTACCGCTGTCATCCCTTCTTCGGAAACATAAGTTACGTCTGCGCCCCTATCTACCAGTAGAACCATAACATCGACCTTGCCAGCCCTCACTGCTTCAAACAATGCCGAGTTGATCTTTTCGTTCCGTGCTTTTTCATCTCCAAAGGAGGCTCTCTCCAACAATAACCTGACCGTCTCCATATGCCCCAGGCTTGCCGCAGTATCCAACTGATTAGAAAAGTCTAGCCCCTGGTCCATAAGAAATACCACGGTTTCGAATTGGTCGGCCCAAACAGCCATAGACACTGCACAGTTCCAATTAAATCGGTCATATTTGTTGCGCTGATCACAAGGAATATATTCGAGTAGCAGTTGAAGCATTGGAATGTCGCCCCTACTAGCCGGGAGGTCTAGGAGGCCCGTCTCAGTCTGTAGCTCCATCGTGCAACTGCTATAGTCTAGAAGAACTTTCAAGGCATTTATATGACCCTCTTCAAGCACAATATCCAAGGCTGTTTTGTATTTCAACTTAGATGTTGGGATATCTTCCGTTTCTGTGGCAAAAATGTCGACGCCAGCGCAAACAAGTCGCCGCATAAGGGAGACATTGTTGACGTGTGCTGCCCAGCGGAATGGATAGGCAGCTTTATCGTGGACCGCCAACGTCCAGAGATACGGTGCGACGACGATAGAAAAGTGTCTGCATGAGCAAAGCAGGGAATAAAGGTTGCGGGCCTCGTTGATGTTGGAAAGTATGATGTAATGGAGTTCGATGGGGAGCGAGAGTATTGGTGATGATTCGGGCATTGCAGACGTCAAGGCGTACGATGGCGAGGGGCAGGAAGTCTTACACACAACAGAGCAAGGGTACCTCACCTGACTTATATAATGGGATGGTGGTCACATGCATGCTGACAGTGCGCAACAGGGTCTTATCCTGCCACCTCCCGCCTATACATAACAGCCTCATAATCACCGTTGAAAGAATATGTGATGGCGCTGTGCATTGAAACCACAAGAGGCTACGACATCAAAAATGAACCAAGGATAGTAGCTAGTAGTGTTTTCACCACACGCCAGGTCTCACCAACTCCTCCCCACCTCAGCAATAACTCCATCCAAATATCAATACGCGCAACTAATCCCACTTGGCCTTAATATCTGCCGGTAGACCAAAAACATACCTCCTATCGTCCAGCTCATAAATTTGCAAGTCTTCAGCACCCTTCTGCAAAATAATGGCGCATTTCTTGACACTCAAACCGCGCAAAACTTGTTGAATAATCTCAAGGACTTTCACCAACTTCTGCAGCTTCTCTGTATTGGTTTGCTCCCATTGATCAAGCTTTCCTGTCACATCCACATTTGTCTCAGCCAGCTCCGAGAAAGTCCCCTCTCCTCGGTGGTACCCCATCAGAAGATTTGGTGTGCGAGAAAACCACAGTTGTGCGATATTGCTAGAAGTTGCCAAGTTCTTGCCGGTGCGAGTTGTTTTGAGTTCAGCAATACTCTCCGGAGCAGCTAACAATCCACTGGTCACGACACGAAACCCTGTGGGTGTGGTAATTGGCGGCCGAGCTCCAGGGGGAGGCTGTTGGGACTGGACGCGGTTGGATTCGATGCATCCATCGACTTCAAATCTCAAGATCATTTTGATACCTCCGAAGGTGTATGAGATGGCGCGGTTATGTGTGATGCTTCCAGTGGAGCAATCCGAGACCCTTGTGAACATCTTCTCGAAATTTCGGCCATATCCCGACTTTGGCGATCCGTCTACATAGCATGCCTCGAAAACAGACCAAATTGAAAACATGACTGTTGTTCCGACCACCTCTGCGTCAATGCGAAATTCCTTTCTACTTCCACCTACATAACCTAGGAGAAGTCGCAGGTGTCGTCGATCTGTGATGAGATCAGTGCCCTTGAGATTGAACGTGGGACATGTAGCCTCAAGTGCTCTGAACAAAGGCTCCAAAGGGCAGGAGGGAAAAACTTCTCGAACAGGATCTGTTGGGTGGACGCCTTCATCGGCGGGTATATGCAAAGGAAGCGGCTTTGGAGCCCAGACTGGGGGTGATCCTAACTCAATATTAACAGACACCAATACTCAGATAGTCTTCCAAGGCATACCAGGAACAATTATAGTCTTATTCTCCTTCGGAAGCAAGTCATAAGAAGTGAGTAGCGAGAGATCCTGATGGGTTACCGAGCATGCGGGATCGTGTAGGATACGGTGAAATTTGATTTCGGCTATGATATCGCCTGTTCCCTCTAGGATGCTCTTCTTGATGGACATAGAATTGGTATGAAGCGGTGTCAAGTGCGGGGGTATTGTTATGAGATGACACGACGGGAAAAAAGTGGAAACGAAACAAATGAAGATGGGGTGGAATAACTAACAATGAGGGTAGAGCTGAACTATAGTGCTTGTACGAAGCGGGGTATTGCAGATCAGCCGACGCCTTATTTTGACGTATTACGGAGTCATTCTACATACTGCCCCATTAACCTTGAAATTAGATCTACCTACACATTGCTATGAGTCCTACCTTAATGCAACCAAGGCAAATTACTCTATAAGCTAGCGATACAAGCATCTCCGCACCTTCCTCCAACCCGTCAACTTCACTAACTTATTGCAATGACTCACAAAACTTCCCAAATTGATCCTCGAGGTAACACGGCATATTGATTCCAAACGCCAATGACAGCGGTGCAAGACCAACGGCCATTTCCAAAGCCCCGTTCAGTTCAATATCTCCCTCAATTCAACAGCTTTCGGGGGTCGATGTGGGCGGTATGTGCGAATAGATGGCACCGCGCACCGGGAATCCACTTACTTAGGACCGAGGTTAAAACTGACAATAAAATTTAGGTACATAAGTAGTCTCGAGTTCCAAATTAGTATGGAGCACCACATTCGGCAATACCAGCACTGCGCAGTGTCTATCACCAGAGAGATTGCCGCACCGCATGGGGGTTGATGCGCAGCCGCGAATGGCGCCGATACCGCCTAGACGCGTTCGGGAGGCCATCGAACCTAAGTCTCGAACCGCTGCTGGTCAGTCTGTAACCGGAATATATTATGCCTAGTAGATCCTAGCTCGAGATCTCGACACAACCCCCTTCTTCACGTTATTTGCTAGTAGCTTCACTGATGTCTTCCCATAATGTTTCTCACAGGCACCGGTCAATTCAAGTCAGATGTTTTGGTTGAATTAAGCACTGCATGTGACGAACTCCCACTCCCAGCCCGCCCTCACCAGCACTTCCGCTCTCTTAGCTTCTTGGCGCCAACGCCTGACAACCCATATATTCGCAAACCGACCAACCTCCTCCGCTTTCAAGAATCGCGCCCAACACGACCCCAACACACCAACATTGCCAGATGCACATAGCTTCCCTCGCCGAAACGCCGCCACAGCTCATTTTCCGTACCCACACTACCCCCTCGAAATCCGCTTCCCCCCCTTGATCCGTTGGGGCAAACTCGCCGGCCTCGGCTGCCGTTCCGGCAATTCGTACCATTTCCGAAAGTACGCCGTAAAAATAAGAGCAATACAGGCGACTGTAAAGATGCCGGCCCCGACAACCCAGCCGATAGAAATTGGTGTGGACATGGCCTTAAAGTTGGGGGGCGAAAGTGATGTTCGTTCGTTCGCGGGAAATTCCGGCTCGAGAGTATAAAGAGATGTGTTCGAGGGGCGGGGTTGGTGGTGTCTTTTAAATATGGGTGGATTGATGCGGTGTAACGTGCATCGGGTTCGAGTATTCTTGGTGAAACATGTCAACATTCGGAACAAAGTTATTCCACCCGACTGGCCATAGACGATCACGGGTGATTCTATTCTAAGATGCGTATACTGGCTACTGGTGTTTGGCATATTAATGATTCCAAGTAAAGGCAGGTTTAGCCTATCTAACAAATCATGGCGTATAAACGTCGATGCTGTAAACTTCAGCCGCAGTTTCGAAACTTGTGCTTACTCTTTTGACCTTTCTAGAGTAAAGACGGTCCATAAAATGTTAAAAAAGGGGGGTCCCTTGGCACCGCTTCTCCGGCCTCTCTTTAGCAAAGCCATTCTGTATCTGGCGAAATTGGTCGTCTTTATTACAGATTCGAGGAAATTCAGGGCCTATGCTGTGCTGTATCCCTTGCTACTGTGGAGACCCTTGCCCCTACGAATTTGAAAAAAATAGGAATAGCAACTACCCATATGAAACCTCTCCCCATAAGAATCCGCCACTCTTATAAACATACATTTGCTAGAATACTTTAGCTATACTCTAATTTCTCGCAATAGGTGGGCCAAACAACAATTACACGGCGCTCAATCCGACCGGACTATCTCATTAACCGCCCCATAACCGTATCTTTGACATGATTTCCCCATTGTAAAGCGGCCTACTTCTAATTGGCTAGAAAGGTATTTAGAATGGCTGCTATTGCAATTCTCGAGTGATCTACGGTGAATGGATGTGGTTGAAGTCCTGCAGTCTACAATGTGAGCAATCTCCGCCGTTGCGCCAATAAGCCGCTGCCTGTATACTCCAAAGGCTCTGACAAAGAATTGTTTTGCTGAAGAGGAAGGCGATGATGAAGAAATAACGATGGATTGTTTGATTGGGATAGTTTAGATCTTGTTCGCAAGGTGCGTATGATATATACTCACCCTAATGGTGTCCGGACGAAAAGGTACCTATTTCAAAGGCACTTGGGGCCGTTAATCCGACCGCTGTGCCTGAATGCACATTATTCTGCCTTTTTTAATTCACGAGTTTCTCAGACGTCATCATGGGGCACCCGTTTGCATGGCGCCTAGACCATTGTACTCGTTGTGGTATTTGCAAGATTGTGGTATGTATTTGCACGATCACGGAAAAAGTGGTTATCTTGAGGGCCCTGTTTCTGGCCCATTTCCAAAAACTTTGATAAGCCAATCCTCAACAAGAATAAAAGCAACTATGGGAGACGATACGGACTCGGAAGCAATTTGGGACGGCTTGGACAACGAAAAAACATGGGTACCCGAGTTGTGTTCCCAGAGGCTCACAACTCTATCCCCTAGAGCAGAAATACTTTTGTATGTACCTAAGTAGGTATGGAGCTCGTGGCTGGCAGTTATCCCCTAACTACACGCTCGATTTTTTCAGATTGGTTGCAATAGTTGCTTCAGGCAATCTCACTTGTTGATCAGCTGAAGTGACCAATGAAACTTGTTTAGATTTGTCACTAACAGCTTACTTGACCAGCTAATGCTGCTCCCATTTGCCACCAGAGTATTGCAACCAATCTGAAAAAAATCGAGCGTGTAAGGGATACGAACCTCGATGCTACTGCATACATCGTTCAGTTAAGGTACAAACGTGAATAGTAGAACCTCGAATGTTGCGACTCAGTTACGACGTTCTTTATTTTCCAGCCTTAAACCCAGACTAATTCGTGCTACCAGTTCGCCGGGTGAGGACTTGCCGGATAAGTGATAAGGTCTGCCAGGGACAACCGGGTGCCTTGTCGGAATGACATCCTAGCAGCTAAGTGTTTCACGGGTAGAATTGGCTGTTCTGGTAGGCTCACTCGAAAGACGAGTTTCTTTGAATGGTATTTTTGAAGCTAATGACGGAGGTACGTTTTCTGTAGGGCCGACTGTGTGTGCCGAGCTAATGGACACAGGTGGGGAGGAGGTTGGTTGAAGATGGGGAGGGGAAATTTTTCCTGTGCTGAAGTTCACGTTCACGAATCTGACGAAGACCGCTTTCTCCTGAGGGCAGTCTGTATGGGGACGAAAGTTGGGCTCGTTGATGATCTCGTAACATCTGTTGATCTCTATGCTCTCTCACTTGCTAGCCTTGGGGTAATCGGTGATTCTTGCCTCCGCCACCGTGATTGTGTGTAGGCTGGTATTGTCGGTTTGTTGAAGAGTTGAATTTTAGATATGGTGTGCGCAAATGGAATTGTTGGAACGTTTTTCCGGTCCCCGAGACTATCAGGCCAGTCGGATTACGTGTTACTAATGTTGCTCGAGTCTACGAAGTCGCCATATAAGGAAATACAGTGCGTATATGGAGAATTTTTAAGAGATACAGAACAGGAGCGCAGGCGAGTAGCGAACATCCTTGCCTACGTGACTGCCACGTCACTTCAACCTCAGCGACATCCAGGGCGTTTCCCTCACTTGCTCCTTATCCTCCGAAGATCGTCTCGATCGTCTATCTGCGCTCCTCCACGCCTTCCTTAACATCCGTATAAACCCTCCAGCAGCCGTCTTATAGCCAAAGACATATGTCTGAAAACCAAGCACGACCTTTGCCAATCATGATATCAGCATCTTCCTCATATCCATCACCATCTATACATCCTCCCAACGATATCCAATAAGCATGCATTCCACTCCTATAACAATTTGACCCATCTTTTGTCGCATTCATTCTAAGTTCGTTCATCCTCTAGAGTATCTATGATCGTCCCCCCTTGTCGTCGTCATTGCCGATTTCCGTCGTCTCAGGCCTTCTGAATTCTCTGGCCACTGTATCGGGTTCTTTCGGATCTCCGTTGTCGTTCTCGGTCTTGTTATAGCATCGATATTGATGTTCTCCTTTCTGTCTTGTGTATGAAGGTTATTTGGGGTGACGCTTGCTTCGTAAAAGTGTCACTGACTAACAGGCAGGTATCGAAACATTGTGGTCCTGACTTCGGCAGTAATATTGAAAATTGCTGGTTCAAAACAAAAAACACATTCCAACCAGTTGCGTTCTTTCACATCTGCCATAATCCCTTTTGTGTTTGCTCAATAGGTTTGTCGCTTTGGAACGCACGAAAACATTTCGGCTTTCGATTTACCTCCAATCGTGTGCCGTATCCCTGTCACGAAGATCTCATCTGACATCTCCGATTTTTTTCGCAATGGCATTTCCCATCCCTCGAGATAGGATCGGATGTTTATCCTTGTTCGAGAACATTGCTGGATTCGTACGTACTGAAAAAACGCCTGGGGTTACCGCCCCGAAAACATCGTACGAGACATGCATCATAAACACCAGTTCTAAATATATAGCCCCCGAGTTTCCTATTGCACTCAATGGATACTGGTGAAATCCTCGCGTACGATTTACCGTTGTGCGTTGTTTCCGTTTGTTTAAGTTTAAGTACATCAGCAGGCTTTCCAGCCCTGTGAATTTATAATTTAATAAACAATACAAATACTGGCCAAGCCAAAAAAGGTGCTAAGTGGACGTCAAAAGTCCACGTAACACTCAAGCCAAACCCCACTTTTCAACCTCTCATCAATCGCACAACCATCATCATACCCACCAGTCAACAAAGTGCACAGCCGCCACCGTCACTCTGCTGTCCGACTGGGCAAACAAATAAATCGTCGTCCATCTTACCTACATCATCCTCGTCCAACCGTAAGTTCACCGACTCCATCCCTAATTCCCTGTCACTTCTTGCGAACAAACAAGAGAACAAACGTTCCCTTCCTTTACTGCCATGTCCATGTCCATGTCCTTCAGCTTTCCTATTTCCACGATAACTGTACCTTTAGGGCAATCTTTTACTTAATGATAAAAGAGATATACCGCCGTCTCACCCTCTTCAATACGTCGTTCATAAAGCATCCGATCGCCGCTACCACCTCTTCCTTTCCAGACGGGAACAACAGAGCCTGCATCCTCTTCAACCGCGACAGTTTCCAATTTGTCTAGATTTTTCCGCCGCGGTTTATCAGCTGGAGTCTCTTGCCCAGAGGTTCTGCCTCCTATGATTCCTAAATCTTAATCTGAGCATCACCATTGCCAACTTCTCTCCAAATATCCTTGCCCTCCGTCACCCAAGGCACTTTGATCTCATTCGACTCGCAACCAGGTACCGTTCCGTGATTGCTTCTTGTCCGTGGCAGTTTAGCGTCGTTCCAGACGATAACATCCGTAGAGTAGCCTGGGGATGATAGTTTAACGACTTTCCGGTCGTTCAGTTTTCCTTCCCTTTAGAGGAACCCTGGCTCTCGTCCCATGATTTGTCGGCAACCTACCATGTTGGCTTGTTCCTAAAAGACGCTATCCTACCTTCCCTTCTAACCCCCTTTCCCCCATCTCAAGATGATATGCCTCCCGCATCCTCTTCCACCGTACGCCGAGCGGCTCGTCATCAGCGGTGCGGTGCTTTGCTGAGCGGACAACTTTGACGGCGCTGGGCGGTTGTAATTGTGAGTTCTTATTAGACGGGATTGATGTGCTGGATGAAGAGCTTTTAACTGATGTGATCCACTTGGAGAGGCGGTGGGGGGTAATGAGTAAAGTTTATGCGGTCCCTGTACATTCAATCCTTCTATGAATACCCGAACTCCCTCCATGTACCGGTGAGGCAGGTAAGCGCCTAAATCCATACCCACCCAATAGCCATGGCTGTCGAGGATAGGCGCCCCGGAGTTTTCTGGTTCACTCCAGCAGGAGTGGTTACATTCCCACAGCTCCATGGCCTCGACACCAAAATATATTTTGCCCTGATGCAAATGCTGCACCTATACTTGGACAGCCTCCACCAGGTACACCGGGTCATGGGATCGTAACAAGCCAGTGTCCTTGAGGACTAGCCGTGAGAATGATGCTGTTACACACCGTAAAATAACCACATCCAGTGTATCTGACTGGGCATCAAATTGAAGTTCGTAGCGGAGGACAGGGTCTTCCCCTTCGGGAATGAATGAATCACAAATAGCCATCTATGCCAGCCAGTAATTAGCGTAATCTGTGGCAGGCAGGCAATTAATTGAGTGACATGCGGTTAGCAGCCAGTGCGCAGGGTCATCTATAGATTGTAGACCGGTCAGGCCCGGTCACTCTTGCTAAGACCGTCCTTGGCATAGAATCGGCTAGATTAATGGTCGAAAAAGCCTGGATATCTGTAGATATTTAGAGATATCTATCTTGGCATGGATAGTTGTAGATATGATAAATATCTACAGGTGCCTAGCGCTTAGAGGGAAAGCGGTGGATATTCATAACCATCTACCTGTATTTATGATGCGGGCCCAAAGAACAAACTATAAAGCCCGGGGTTTGTGCACCAATATTTCTCATTTCCACACTGGCTTGCACTGTTGAGCACTTGAGCACTTGAGCACTTGAGCACTTCTGTTATATCTGTAGTTATCTATAGACCGGCCAGTTAGACATCAATAAATCTGTAGACTGGTCAGATCTGAATTAAAAAGCCATCCTTGGTATAGACCGGCCCGGTCAGGGTCATCTGAGCGATCTGATCTATTAGGTTTACTGCCAGTGCGTTCCAATCGCGAACGCTGTGGATATAGCTATTTTCAGGTACGTCAGCCTTACTCACTAGAACTAATGGATGAAGGTACCCCAAATTGGTTCGAGGTGGCCACAGGCGTTCGTAGGATGGCAATCTGGTGAACTAGACGGAGTAGAGGCAGGCTTGGATGATGATGTGCTTGCCAAACAGGTTCATCTGTAACGATTTTTGAGATAGCTCATGCCACTGCTCCTCCTAATATACAGTTAATGTTGCAGACTGGATAGCACGTGCGGTGCGGCATGAGTGGGAAGCATACCAGCAGAGAGCAGTTGCTGCAAACTCGTGCACGGGGGTCCTATCGCAATGGACTCAATGGAACCCTTGGACCGCCAGGTCGCTTCAAGGACCATGGTGGGGATAAAGGCAGAAATTGACTTTTAGGATAGAGCTGGAATTAATTGGTGCGAAAACGTAGAAGGTGGTGAGAGACGGAAAGAGAGGGGCCAAGAGGAAACACACCGACGATCGAGAAGAGAAAGAGATAGCCTTCGAACAGACAAAGTGATAGTATTCAGAACCCAAGAGAGATGAAGAAAAAGAGATCGAGAGACCAGACAGGAAACATCACCACAAGTCATCGCCAAGCACGCCAAGACTAAACAAATCACAATGGTAAGTGACAATTGGGATAGCGAAGTGTAATTCAGGGTAGCTTTGGTGGGCTCGTCATACTCGATCTCCCCCATTTCAGCAACATGAGCAGCAAAGAAAAACACCAAGGAACACATGGCAAGCGAATCCCACTCAATGGGAGAGCAGGGCAAATACTATTTTTACACTTTTGCACTGACACTACACAGTTTGCACCGACCATATTATACATGATCATCGTAGGGACCATCAATTCGACCTTCAAGTGCCAAAAAGAGGTACCAGCTACCAATTTCGTGAGCGCAGTTTTTTGAATGCCTTTTATCTCGAGTAGCAGACCGCAACGTTTCCTCGTGCCCAGAATAACAAATTAACATTTGGAACTTGGGCACGAGAAATACCGCAACAGGACTGTTGACGATGCGCAATTAGTCTGTAGATGTGGTGAAGGGTTTATCAACCACAATCAGCTAAGTCCGCCTCGAATCGATATCTAATCGATCGAATCTAATCTCTATCACCATATCCAGAAGCCTGTTGGTACTATCTCATGATTCTGTATTGTGATACCTATAACATGCTGTCACACTAAAATGCCGATCTCGAACTCAAGCTTGACTATGTGGATCTCGAGTTTTGATGGGGAACCTGGAGAGGTCACAGTTTTTGGATAGGCTTTGTGGGAAGCAGAGAGTTCCGTGGGAAGGCTGTGGGTTTATATGTACATGCACATTACGGGGGCTCTAATTTAACGAATACATGTGAAATTACATGGGGTTAATGAAATGTAAGTCTTTAGTTAGCGGGACTATATAGGTCTCGACTCTTCGGACGACACGCTGTTATCAGTTTGTGGTGACGTGGACAACATCACGTGCTGCGTACTGATTCCCAGGGTTGGTTTCTACAAGGTACGGTGGCGGCTTCGCCGCCCTTTGGAGGCGCCCAGATAGATCTCCAGCCCAGCTAACCCAGAGTTGTCATTTTAGCAGCTCCTATGCTTCCAGATGGCTCTAACATACTCCTAGAATTCAAATTTGTTAGATCATCTCTTGGCCAGCTCCTAGTGAGCATATCTCTCTAAGTCTGGGTGAGTCTCTATTGTTTCTGTGGCTAGAGCAAGCATATTGGCAACTGGGAAGATGCCTTCCACTGGGTAACTCCAATCAATTCAAGTTCCTTTAAGTCCATGAGTTTTGCTCTGATCACAAAGTGTTCTATACA
>Ga0307514_10000876_pt1 | contig 47251 bp, 43 predicted proteins | sample 16_EM_MG_FD_203088 | JGI IMG/M metagenome (GOLD analysis project Ga0307514, IMG submission 203088) | Populus trichocarpa ectomycorrhiza microbial communities from riparian zone in the Pacific Northwest, United States - 16_EM | ecosystem: Host-associated > Plants > Roots > Unclassified | place...
CTCACCTGAATCCCCTATCTTATCGATATCTCGATAAGGTGCGCATTGGTTAGTCTCACTCTGACGAGGACGTGAAAGGAGTCAGACATGGTTTGAAGGCTCTCCCAGGTGAATTGGAGGATACCGGAACAATCATGAAGTGTGGGGCAAGGCACTGAGGGCCTGGGGGGTCACGAATATACATGGGAGTTACCCGGGGGGGCCTCCCAAGCCATTAGCACGGATTATACCAATATTTGACCCACCCAAGGCAGCCGGAAGGGGTTTAATAAACCCTGAGCGGCAGTCAGCAGACTGTAAGGGTTTGTTGGGCTCGACAGGACGGATGAAGGTGCCGGCCCAGCGACACTGCAGAGAGGTGTGTAGCGATGGGCTCAAGGTGCAAAGGATACGATATCGAATGCATGTGCTCCGAAAATATAAGGAGACATGAACTGTTACGCTTACCTTCGAGTCCTGTTGGGGGCCCTTAGGGGTCGAAATGCAACTTGAAGGGCAGGGACTGCGGCTCGAGAGACTATTGGCATTCTACCGGATGGCTGTCTGTGGCCGGAACTATCGCCAACACAGACCAAGGACTTGCAAAAATGGCAGGGAGATAGTCATGTAGGAGAGCGGGGTAGTCACTCGGCGGGGTGGTACACCGTAGTATTGGGACATATATTTTGTACATATAGCAGGGGGAGGGTAGGGACTGGCCCGGTAGGGGAGAGAGGCATCTGGGACACCAGAGCGCTGCAGTCCATCGTCATAGTCTAGATAGGCTGAATACGATTAATGACTCCTTAAAAAAAAAAAAAAGTAAGGAAGTCCAGAAACAGGAGTGAAGAATGGGAAGGCATCTGCAGTGGTACATAAGTAAAAGCTGATCAATGTAATATCTTATGAGGAGTTCAACTCCAAATAGGTACCGGCTTTGGTGCACAACACATGCCCCCAGAGCGGGGCAAACCTCCATGTATATAAGTAAACCCCCCTCAACTTCAAAGACGCGACATTGCCTCCTAGGTAACTATATGTAGGCTGTTGGAATGAATAATCCCAAGGCGTGGGATGATGTGGGGTAAAGTGGGATATCATGTGATAATGTGGGGCAATGTGGGATATCGTGGGATGATGTGGGGTGACACCGTGGGATACACCGTGGGATACAACGTGGGATACGTGGGATAAGATTGGAAGCTCTGTGAGGAAGAAGGGGCTTATATACCGGGCTGTTTTCCCGATTATGTTATGTTTATCTATCTTTATTATTCTCTCTTGAATTATTCAGTCTTTGAATAAAAACTCTCTCCTTCACCACGAAATATCAGGTGAAGACGCTCTCGACCATTGTACTGCGAACAGTACAACCATCTCGCGCTGATAATACACACTGCGAACAGTGTATTCTATCTTAGGCTTGTCTGGTAACCACGTGCGCCTAGGTAATGGCCGGGTAGGTGCGAGCCCACAAGAGTCGAGTAATGTACCTAAGTAAGCATGCGCAGATTAGCTAATGTATTGGGAAGGGCTACGGTACTTAGAGATTCACCAAAAACGACACCAAACAAGAGAAAGGGATTAAGCGATCTGGAGCGGCATAGGATTTATGTGATCCCCGATTTGCAAAGATGACTTGTGAGGAATTTGGACCTCTTTTAGGAGTTATTGCATCACAAAATAAGGAACCTTTTCCTTCTTATGAAGCTTATACTCAGTACCTACAATCTCTTCGAGATTCAATCAGCATGTCGATTACCTTACTTCTTACTAGGAGTACAAACTCACAAGTTAATACCCTAGCGGAAGAGTTTCTAGACTATAATGAGGATGAGGCTAATCTCAATATATCTCCGGAGGTTGTTGATATTGAAGAGATTATTGATGATCTTAAAAGTGTGGATAATGAAGAAGAAGATCTATATTCACCACCTCCTATACCTTTACACAAGCACGCTCAAGTTGGGAGAACGGGAGAAGAGGCGAGGCGGGATCCCGGGGGGTTATGTTAACTATTTAATTTATCCATCAGTTCAACTGGGGAACAGAGACCGGCTCCAGGGCGGATGAACCTACGGGTATGTAGGTGCGGTCCCCCATGATAGTCTACATAGATCGAATACGAGTAATGATTTTCAAAAAAAAAAAAAAAAAAAAGGGAACCACCCGTGTATGTGCATACATACTCTACTTGGTGGTGGTGGGACCCAAAGAAGTGCTGACATGGGTAGATATTTGCTTTTGTAGAGTAAGTACCTAAATACCAGTCTCACGACGCACATGACTCTGTCCTCGACTAGTTGGGTAAGGCGTGGATAGAAACAATGTTGGTAACTATGGTTATCCTCCACGAAGAAATGATTGTTGAGTCTGATTTGTGGTTTGTGGTACTAGGTACATATAATTCGGGCATAATCAGCAGCACAAGAATTAGTTTAGTTTGAGAACAACCAAACGTTTTCTATCAAAAACCATCATAGATACTGACAATTTCTTAAAGCAGAGACAAACCAAGAGTCAAAAATTTTTTTTAAATAGTTCAGAGAGTACATCAAAACCGCCGAGAGCAATTCAATTTCACAAGACATTTAGACTTATAGAAATTACCAACAGATCATGAAGATACCTCTACCCAGAACGTCAACCACCAAAATCTCTGCTCACCTAGGTGATAAATTTAGAGAAGAGCAAGCAAGTTACTTCCCCGCCGTAACTCCAATAATGCAGGATCAGATGTCTCTCACAACTCGAGCAGTACACCAAGGGAAGCGGTAATCCCTCCGGTACCAATTAACACTATCACCCCAATATCCGTTAGCCATTAACTCCCCAGCCAGCGCCCATTACGAGCCTACTCACAAGCTTTTCCTTCCAGCAATCCTGGGGTGAGTAGCCCAGCTTCCCCCGAGAACAATATTATGTTTTCCATCAAAAAAGTCCGCTTCACCATCCTTGTTAGCCTATCTTCCACAGCACAAGAAGAAACAACTCAAAGACATACCACTATACTCTGGATACTCCCTCTGTTCTTTAAACCCCTCCCTCCTCTTGAAAACACTACTCGTCCACTCCCAAGCCCCACCTGTTTCCCCTCTACCACGCAACATCTCCTTCCCTCCTCCCCTTACCTCATACCACGACCACCCCCGGAACCCCACCACCCCATTCTCCCCAAACTGCGCAAACAAGTCCAGTGGTGGGGTCTCTGTGACGCCATACGCATTCATCTGGCCATTAACTGCGCTGATTGTCCTCGAATCCTTTTCCACCGCAGTACTCTGCCCAGCCCTGAATTCATATATGCTAACCACCTCCTCCTGCGTCGGGATCCTTCCACCTAGCCACTTTGCACAGCCAGCAAGCTCGCCATATGATGCCACAGCTGGGAGCGCTAACGCGTAGCAATTTGTGAGTGGGAGTGGTCCAAAGAATGTTTTCAAGGAGAAGCTAGTGAGGATACGTTCCCCCGGGCTCAAATCCTCGGAAGGGCAGGGGTTATCATTGTGCATCCAGCTGGCGGGGATTTGAGCTGGAGTTGGAATGCCTTTAGCCCAGGATTGAGAAGCGAGGTAGTCAACGTAGTCCCCTACACTGATCGGTGCAGCCTTGGCTTGGAACCTGGGAATAATGATACCACTCTCTCTGGGCTTCTCGTTATCCCACCCGAAGTGCCTCTCAGCATCCTCACTGTCACTGAAGTCACGATCCTCTGGATCATCCATCCCAATGGATATTGTTCGCTTGGGTATTTCCACCCACGGATTACGCCGCAAGTCTGGCACACCTTTCAACCGCTCCACCTCCACTGCCCAAGCCGGTCCAACAACCCCCTTCGGTAATCGAGTGGAGGGTGCTTGTAGAAGCATGTAAAGCAAGGTCTCCAAGTGCATTGCTTCATGCTCGAATGCCATCCAAATTGCCCTTCTAAGTTTCTTCATGTTTATGGCTCTGGTTTCATCGGACTTCAGATTCTCACCATCCTCTTCATATAACCCCTCCAACCGCTGCCGAATTTTGGCAACGAAGCCCAAGATTTCCTCAAGTGCAGGCCACTCATCAGGGATCTCACTGTGGTGGTGGCATTTGGTGGGGTCACTGACGTCAGGGTCAATGCCCCTGCCAAAAATCCGCGGGTATTTTCGAGGTGCAACACCAGGTTCACAAGTAGCGCGAGCAATATGTATATCTAAAAATGTGGGAATGTGCCCTAGATAGAATATACAAGGGTTTCTGAGGTCGATTGGCTTCGTCAGAAGGTCACCTTTGGGTATCATGGTAAGTGTGACAGTATCCCAAGCCTTCCATAGTTCTCGCCACTCAGCAACGGATGGGACCGCGTGTTTCACATATATCGGTGGGGATAGCGGAAATATAAAAGGTGGTTTATAGACAAGATGAAGGTCTGTACTCATTGTTAACTCTGACAGTGACTGGAGGTGGGGAGGTTTCCATACGGTAAATTCCTGTTTCATCTCCCCATTTTGCGCCCTCCCCCAATCCAGCCCCCTGCCATATCTGTGTAACCTGATCCAAGTCAGATTTACAACTTCTTTCAATCTTGATCCTCTCGCCTCTCTTCACATTTAGTGTTCCACTTCTCCCCAACTTAGATTTGTCAATAATTAGATCCTCTAATGCGACAAGATAAGCTTCATGTCTTCCCTCTTCTGCATTCCATACTCCAACGTAATCCCAATCCTGCTCCAGGAAAACCTCCTGACCAAGTATATTATTGGCATTCTTTAAGGCATTAAGCTCAAACTCTCTCGTTACACCATGGGAGTCGTTGTAAGCTCTCCATACTTTCTCCCTTGACTTGCATCCATCAACACCAATGAGCATCATATCTCCAACATCCATTGCCGTTTCTGTGATATTTTTCAAAAATGCCGTAGCATCCTCACGGTCAAAATTACCAATAGACGATCCAAGCCAGAGAATACATTTCTTCTTGTCCTTGACCAGGGGGTCGGTAGACAGCCACCTTAGCCCGTCGTCGTATGTTCCGTGCAGGCCGAGACAGGTAATATTCTTCGCCACCGTGGCTGGAATTTGTGAGAGGGTTCGCTCAAGCTCAGGTAACGAGACATCCAGCGCGTAATATGTGATGTGCTTGTTCGACTGGGACAGAGCATTGAGGAGTATGGATACTTTTCGAAGGTTTCTGGGTGACATCATTAGCACGTCTCAGAGCATTGGGGAGGGTGAAACAGACCCACTACCTAGCTCAACCAGGACCCCACCATCCGGAATTCTCTCCGCAATTTCTCCCGACCACTTGGTCAAGATAGCAATTTCCGTTCTGGTCAGGTAATACTCCTCCAAATATGTAATCTTCTCGAATAGCTTCAAGCCTTGAGCATCGTATAGTAGGAGTGTGGGAAGCGCTCTCTCCTCTCCCAAAGCCGGCTCAACATCTAGGAACATGGAAATAATCTCATTCTTCAATGATCCAAACTCTTTGCCATCCCGAATGTCTATGATTTCTCTCGGTGGAGGTGTGCTGGGTGGTGTACTCGCGGGTTTTACACCAGTTTTGAGCTTTGGGAGTATTTGTTCGGGAGAGGGATGTGCGCATGTGAACCCGTGCATGGGGTCTCTAGGGTCGATGGGGTCGGTGGGGGAGGCATTGAGGGGAGCCATTGGAGCAGGTCTGTGGAGTGTGTTAACGCCGAAGCTCTTGGGATGGAAAGCTCTGTCGTGAGACATGTTGGATGAGTGGGATGAGTGATTGGCCTTATATAGAAATCAGAATGTAGTGGCAGTTTATGGCCGAGGACAGTATCTGGGCCTGGGGATGGCGTTGCGGAGGTGGTATGGGTGAGGGGTATTATCCACACCGACTTCGTAGCTACTGTTGCGCCGGGGGGGGGTTCCATTGGTTGCTAGTCCCGAGCTCGGTTTACAATTGCCTTTCCCCTCCAGAGCATTAGGGTCGTCAGTGTTACCCACTCTGTCCTGCGATGTGGATCCGGAATCCCATCAAGCATCCAGCTCTCCCTCGGGAATCTCATCCCGCCCCACCCCCAGTCGCCACCAACGGCACGCACAGAGGAAGCCATTAACATCTGCCAGGTCGTTCTGGGGCATCCATGTAAACTGCATGCAGGGCTCGAGAATATGCCTGTGTGTGGGAAGCGCTGCGGTCAGTCTAGATAGTAGATCTTTAGCTATATACAACATGCCGGATCCGCGGAGTTGCTAAACCAATAATAATAGAGTGCCCTTGTCGATCTTCATTGTAGCCAGACTAGTATATCATGTGATTTGCTTGGATCATGCATAATGTAACAGGTTATGTTTGAACTTTTGTCCATCGAAATCCTCCTATATACAACAAATATCCATACTTAGAGGGTAAACCACAGTTGTTTGGCATCAAAATTATATTGCTATCCTGTATAGTGATAATAATGTCGGTACCGCAGTCCTCTACAATCATGCCAGCATGGCAGTCCCCTACATGAATGGTCCCAAACACCCGAGCGACAGCAGTCTCAGTCCACTCAAGAGGTTGCTTCCCCCAAGGCGAGGGTACCTACTAAGAAAGCCAGGGAAGTGAGCCCATCTGTTATTCATAGGCAATTGGCGCTCGATATGGTGGTGTATCCCTCTTCTCCCCAACTGCAGACAGGGAATACAGTAGCAGCAACCCCCTTCCCCCCATCAGCCCAATATCTGCATGCTCACCTGCCATGACTAGGGCTACAAACTCTTTTTTCCCTGTAATATGTATGCTTACGAGGGTCATGGGCAGATTCATGGGTAAATTTGCTACTAGTAATGCTAGGGTATAAAACCTCTCTAATGGCAGCAGAGCTTCTCTCAAGGAGTACTTAGTACTCAACGACACGTATAGGTAGACTCAATGGCGGATATCCTGCAGTCCATCGCCATAGTCTAGAAAGGCTGAATGCGATTAATGACTCCTTAAAAAAAAATGGCGGATATCGTGGACTGTGTATGGCAGATGATTGGTTTGCCTATGCCTAAAAGTAGTCTGATTGTAGTATGGTACATCCAAAACCCACTCTAATTGCTACTGGCATGCACTACGGAGTACTTACATGCATTACCTAGTGTACTCCCCAGCCATATTTCAAATACTTGCAGAACCCGCTCATACCTAGTCAAGAACTGACAGAATCTAAGGCTCCCTCCAGGGGAAAGGCGTATAGACTCAAAAAAAAAAAAAAAAAAACTGACAGAATACTGGTATATATGATATACAGTCTATGTGGACTAAGCTCAGTTACAATTGTGGTGTGCATATATACAGGGTACCTAAGTGTGATGCAGGTCCGCAAATGTTATATGTGCACTACAATATATTACAGTGTAATACACAGATATCTGGCAACCAACATTGGTATATATATACAGTATGTACAGACTAAACTTATATTTGGATACCCTAGCTGAACTTCGAATTCCAGGCCAGCCGCTCTGCTATGACGTAAACTCTTCCACATCCTGTACTGCCAGAAAAGTATAAGACCGATTTCACAACAAATAGATGGAACATGAATACAGATATGCGCTGGAGCTTCCCCAGTCCGTGGAATCTGTCCCGGCTAACACCCTTCAACGATATATACCGACTAACTTGTGTGTCCATATACTATACCTAACTAAGTAATGAGTGACTATAAGGATATGAGCGATATGCGGATGTATGTTGGTTGCATCCAGCGAATTCTTCATTTGGCGTGGGCAACAGCTTACAGCTACATACATCTAGGTATAGGGTAATTGCACCCGCTGAATTCGATTATGACATCTACAGCCTGCTCAGAGTTGTCCTGGACTCCCTATAATATCCACAACCCTAGCAGTGCCTACACCCCCCTCTACTATGAGGCCCCCCATCTCAACCACCATCCTCCAGACATAGCTGTTTATAGTATGGATAGATGCCCCATAGGCCCTCTCTATATTCCCTATAACTGTAGAGGACGAACTAACTTCCTGTATGTATTACAAGGGGTCAAAATGACAATCGCATGTGCAAATCCTAAATGCCGCCCGTTCGGTATTGTATTTACTGTCCTGTAAGAGCCTGGACCAAGCTCCTATTATGCAAGAATGTTCTTGAGGTTCCTAAACACCCCTTCTCATGTTTTCTGAAGCTTTGGCTGTTTCTACCGCCCTCAATTCTTTAGCTAACCTCAGTAATAGCCTCTTCCATATGGACCATAACCCCTTTATACCCACAGCCATAGTACTTGCAATTCGACCTCTTATGCCCAGTATCCACTTGACCTGGCACCCAATGTATGCTTCAAAGGCTCCGTAATCGCAGTTGGCGAAAGCTTGTGACGTAAAAGGATACGCTCGTGATGCTCGGTTTATATACCACTGGATGTGGATTTCAACGAAGACAAATTAGTAGCTCGATTGAAAACCCATGCAGCATGCAGAAGCAGGGGTCGACGTCATACTATGGTTTTTCGATGACGGTTTTGTAGGTCATAATATGAACAGATTGATGCGTGTAATTGGTGATAACCGGCTATATATATAGCTCGACTCAAGAACAAGGAGTGTGACTATATCATATACATAATCACAAGCTCCTACATGTTATGTCGTATAAAGTGGGCCTACCATACCTAACTAAGTAATGAGTGACTATACGACATGCGGCCGCGGCCGCGGGTGCATGTTGCATCCAATGAATTCTTCATTTGGCAACCACTTCATGGGTGACAGCTTACAACTGCATCTAGGTATAGGGTAATTATACCCGCTGAATTCGATTATAACATCTAAAGCCTGCTCGGAGTTGTCCTGGACTCCCTATAATTAGCCGGAAGAATACCTCCTTGCAAATCCCCGGGTAAAACCAAGGCCCTAGAACCAAAAAAGGCAAAACTGAAGTACTGCCCGAAAACGGTATAGATAGAGCATTCAGATTCTCAGAGAAGCACAATTAGTTAGCTGTCCAGTACACTAAGCTTCGAATATACCTATATACCTACTTCTTCAGCTTCAAGTCACTACGTCTTCCCCTCATAGCCTTGTAATTCTTACAATAATATCCACAATCCTATAATCCCCCCCCTCTACTATGAACCCTCCCATCTCAACCACCATCCTCCAGACATAGCTGTTTATAGTATGGATAGATGCCCCATAGGCCCTCTCTATATTCCCTACAACTATAGAGGACGACCTAACTTATTACAATGGGTCAAAATGACAATCGCATGTGCAAACCCTAAATGCCGCCCGTTCGGTATTGTATTTACTGTCCTGTAAGAGCCTGGACCAATCCCCTATTATGCAAGAATGTTCTTGAGGTTCCTAAGCACCCATTCTCATATTCTTGGAAGCTTTAGTAGACTCTGACAGCCTCTACCGCCCTCAGCTATTTGACAAATGTCAATGTGCCCCGCCCCCTCCTGTAATGCTATGGTACCTGCAATCCAAGTTCCTCCATACCCAATATAAGCCTAATCGAGAGCCCGGGCCATGTTTAAAATATTTCACAGTTGTAGTTTCCCAGAGCTTATGAGATATTCTAATTTTAATCCCCTCTTCCCGAAAGGCATGTTTCACGCTGCCTTCACACTCATTTCAAACCATCTTATGTCTATATAAGCTCGATCGACAGCCTAAATATATTTATAAGGTTCCATAGCCATAGTTTCTCAGAGCTCGTAAGATCAATCCTTCCCCCTGTGCCCCCCACACCCTCCTTGAAGGCACTTATACTTACTATTCTTCATACCCTCCACCCTCACTCGTACTTTTAGCGCTATCTGTATCCGTATGGACATCTAACTGACTTCATTGTTGCGAAATTATATTATTAGTCTTGTTTATACAAATTATTTGTGGACAAAGAGGGCTGGCTCAAGATATAAACCCATCACCAAACACCATGAAAACCATCAGCCAGTGGATCAACAATTCTATCTCGCTTCGCACTGGTGCCCGCCAGACGATTCGCGCTGTTACTACAGAGTAATACTTTTCGATGTTTAGCTATCGGGATCACTGCTATCCCTTGTACTGTGCTCGACGTCAGTGCCTTTATTTCCCCAAACTTTTCTAAATGTAATTTCAATCGACACCTTCTTGGCAGCAACCTAGTTCGATGCTTATGTAAACCAACAACTAGGTAGTTACCTATCGCGATGCAAGGATTCTCAAACTTCAATCTCGAGCCTCTCGAAGGAAGCCCATCGAAACTGATGGAGATGCACAGGTCACATATCGCACCACCCGGACGCTCCCCTCGGGCACGGATCCTCGTCTCGAACCACTATGCGGATCAACTGGCCAGTTTGTCAATTGAAAAAAGGACACATAGCCCCTGACAGTGGATATGCAAGTCATTTGAATGTGAAATTGATCATGACTTTTTGCAGGGGTAAGCTCTTGTTCATGAGCTGGAGCCTAGAAGCAGCGCATCTTTGGCGGGGTATACTGCATGAAACTAGTGTGCAAAACACAGAACGAGGCGAGGCACGAGACCGCGCACTTCTGCTATCTCTACCAGAATTCCACCATGGCTGGCCTCGATACTTTTGCTGCCTGGGATCAGTGGGATTTTTCTTTCTATTACATTCTGTGAACATTGACGTGTGCTCCTTGGCAGTATTGCTCTGTCTCCGCTGCCAGGATCTACCTCATGCTTACTGCTCAATACAGTCATTGAACCTCAGCGGTGGTGCTCGTGTTTCCCTACCGCCTGCTCGATGCCCCTCTCAGTCCCACCGCTCCCTCTTGTAAAATCCCACACTCTCCTTCCTCTCCTTTCCATAAACACCCCCACTCTTCGTCTGTTCGACCCACCTCACCACCTCCGGCGCAGCACCTTTCAAGCAGCTAACACCGAAGATACTCTCGCTCGGAGGACTTTGTTTACTCATACCCCATTTCCGTCCCTTCCTCACGGGTCCAGGAGCACCCTGTAACATCCCCTGCAGGCCGTCCGGATACTGCCTGCTGTGACCCCCCTACTATTCCTTCACTTCTTTGAGACCACATCTGGTCTCTCTCCTCATCTTCTCGACAAGACTATATCGCATTCTAGGAGCTACGGAAAGCCCTTCATTGCCCTGGTGGTCAATGACTTGCGGTGTTTGTTAACGCCTTTGTATGTAACCTAAAGTTGAAAAGGTATATACCCACGATTCAATAAACACCGAACCTGACGAGTGCAGATTCACTTCGAAACGAACTACCACACATTTGTAATGAGTCGATACGGAGTTTACCCCGGAAATACTTCAGCATCGACATCTACGACTGGCGAGACCATCAGTGACACAGAGGAAGATTCAGGAGAGTTCAACGAGGAGGAGGAGAAAGAGGGCGAGGAGGCACGGCAAGGGTCGGAAACTCAACCTCCCGACGGGACGAACCAGGGAAACCAGGATCCTACGGCCAACACTGACGAGTGTACCGCGAGGCAATCCACAGCTACTACACCGTTGTTTGAGTTCCCCTTCCCACCTGGACCTCTAGACCCACTTTCGCTTGCATCTGCATTGTCTTTCCATTCTGGAGAGGCCTTCACACCGCTGGAACGGTTCGCCTTCAATGCCCTAATTGAACACTATTGTGCACAGCGAGTCAGCTCATACCTTTCTGAGAACCTTCCACACCATGTCCATGAGGCATACAAGAGGCAACTCTACCAGCGTGTCACATCTTTGCTTGGAATGACTGGAGGGTTTGACCGGGACGAGTTCCAAGGAGTGCGGGAGTCGGTACTGGACGGGATATCGGCAATTGTGAATAATGAGATGGTTAATATTATTCAAGAGGCATCTATCCAACAAGGACCTATGACTCCTGCAGTAGAATATACACCCGGGGAACCCGGCGTTGACTGGCTCGCGGTTGAGAATCCAGAAGGAAATGAGGTTGTCAGGAAGGTTTTGAGAAGAGTTAATCGTCCAAAGAGCAGTGATAACCCTGCTCCGATCACCTTTGTTCAAGCGAACCCTAGGATAGCAACAGGGCTGGAACGGCCAGCCACTAGTGATGGAAGAAAAATTGGTGGCATTCCAGGTGCATCACGGATTAGAGAAGGAAGTCACCTGCGGGGTGGAAGACGTCCAGAGTTGGTGAGAGCCATGAGTTATGACCATTTGAATCAGGCAGGGGATGGCCCAAAAACACCAACGATCGCCCCCCCAGGGCTTGCCAGGAGTACTACATCATATACACCAGGATACAGGGTCACAGGTTATCAGACACCGCAGCCAAGAACTCCAACCCCCCATGGCCAAAGTCATCCATTCCGACTCGGCAGCTTTGGTCCTGCTCCACCCCTGTCCACAAGGGAGCGCAATGCCCCGGTAATCCCATCCATGCACCACAGAGCACCGTCCGGTCGAATCACACCACATATCTCCACTATACCCGCTATACGAGCTTCCGTTTCGCTGCAGCAGCAAACTGCCCAAGCAGTTCCAATGGAAAGATCAAAGTCTGTGGATACAGTCATGTCTCTATTCCATCCACAGCCACAACATCCAGCTGAGCGGTCCAACGACAAATTAGAGCGGCTCATTACAAGTAAAACATCGCGATACAGGACTGACTTCACGGAGCTCGCCTTCCTTGGGAAAGGTGGCTTTGCGTCGGTTTACAAGGTTCGGAATATTCTTGATGGTAGGGAATATGCAATCAAGAAAGTCCCAATTAGAGCCAAACATTTGAATGATAAAGGTGATAAACTGGATGTGATTTTTAGGGAGATCAAGACATTGGCAATGCTAGAGCACCGGAATGTTGTGAGATATTATAGTGCCTGGGTTGAGTCAGCGAATGGGTTGTGGGAAAGACCTGGAAAGAGCAGCAGTTGGTCAGCAGTCGCTCCCGAGGCACGCGGAAAGGCAGAAAGTCCACGAATCGTCGCTCAGGGAATCACTGAAAATATGAACTTGGGACATGGCCCTACACCGGACAGGGCTAAAACGAAGAGCGGGCCGGTGATAACAGAAATCCCAGTTCTTGGGGGTGCAGCTTTTATTGACGATGGCGAGTTGAACGATCCATTGAGGATTAACTTTCCCCATACAACCAATGATGATTCGATGGGAATTCAGTTTGGCGACGATACCACCAAGGATTCGGATAGCACTCGGAGCCCAGCCAAGGTTCTCGTAACTGTCAAAGAGTCAGAGAGTGACTCAAGTGATACAGTCTCCATCCAGGGAGTGGATGAACAAGATGGGGATGTGTCATCAGATATTGAAATAATCCCTCGGCTTGATTTCCCATCAATCGCTATTCAGATTCCGCTTCCGCTCTCTCCCCAGTACCCTCTCGAGTACCTCCCCCACAGAAGGGGGAGCTTTGTTTCAGATGTCGATAGGGACGGGAACGAGATACCATACGTGGAGCCCTTTCCGAGACGAAGATCGTGCTATTCTTCACCGAGCGGGAGTGAAAGTGGGTTGGGAGAACACCCCTCAGCGCCGCTACCACCGGATAGAGCCCGGGAGATTAGAGAAGCGCTGAAACGGTTGAAAGAGTTGAGAGGGCAGGGAGGGGGTCGTGATAATGCAGTTTTTGACGATGAGGATACCGGCGATACGAATGAGAGTGGCAATACGACCAGTGTCAGTATCCGCAGCTCGAGTAAGAAGCCTAGTGGGACAGGAAAGGAAAATCTGGGCAACAAGCAAATAGCTATTCTCCAAGCCGCTAGGGTTGCGAAAAGGGAAGCAGATAAGAAAGAGATCTTGACGCTAATGATCATGATGAGTGTGCACCCGTTGACATTGAAGGAGTTTCTGCGATATGGGGGCTCCGAGTCTACCCAGCACTCAGCCAAGGGCCAGTTTCCTCTACCACGCGGACTAGCGACTCAGATGGAGCAGCATAATCATGCCTCATCAGGGGAGAAGGGCGAGTATTGTTGGCACTTGAAGTGTGCACTGAAGCTGTTCAAGGGTGTGTTGGAAGGGGCAGAGTACCTCCACAACAAAAGTATCGTGCACCGAGACCTTAAACCGGGGAATATTTTCTTGGATATTGAGGTGTATAATTACTATATGAATGATAAGGGGCTTAATTGCCAATACTGCGACAAGAGATGTAGGGTGGTCCCGCGAATTGGGGACTTTGGGCTGGTTGCGGAGTTGGTCGATGGAGTGCGTAAAAAGAAGGGTCGTGGTGGGGAGGATGAAGTAGGTGACGATGATATGCTTAGGGGAGATGTGGTGGGGACAGCATTATATCGGCCACCCCCATCGACAGATGAGGATGAAGAAGACCCGGGGTCGAGTTCAGACGAGTATCACTTCCGGTTTGCAAGCACACCTCCAGATAGACCAGGTGTGGCAGTTCGAGGCAGACGCAGGAAGAATATCATCTGTGAAAAGACGGATGTATATGCGTTGGGGATTATTTTCTTTGAGTTGTTGTATCGATGCGATACTGGCAGTGAGAGGGTTCAATGTATACTCGATGTGAGGGACAGGAGAAAGCTGCCTGGGGATTGGAGGGAGAAAGTATGTAAAGAGGGAGGAGCTGATATGAGGGGGGCGGAGGTTCTGGAGAGGTGTGTAATGGGAATGACGGAGAGCAGAAGGGCATATAGGTGGGACTTGGGAAGGGTGAAGGCGGAGTTGAGGGTGTTGGAGGGATGGGAGTAATTCTTTTCTCCGCCGCAATCAATACCACGACATCACACATAGGGAGGGTATGGCGTGTTATAATGGACCTTTCCCATTTTTGGCTTTTACTTCATATGCTCTAATTTTTTTTCGCCTCTTGCTCATTGGGTCTTTTGATATTTGCATGATATCCACTTATCGGTGTTTGGTTACCCCCCACCCTCTTGATTTGATTTGATCTGATTTTTGCTGTATATATTTTGCTTGAGTAGGGTTGGGACTGGTCTGGACTGGTCTGGACTTGACTGGGCAGATATTCTGTACTTGCGTGTATATTGCTCGGTGTTGGATTGGGATGGTGAGGGTTTAGGGTGGATTTGCTGTCCAAGGGTTACCTATGCAAGGAGTGTTCGCGTTAATATAGCTTATATGTGAGGGGTAATATAGTTGGGAATGAGAATCTTGCTAGGGGAGGTTGGGGGCATAAGGGTTTGAAGTGGGGGGTCCTTGAGGTATTGCTCGGTCGCGTTTGTATGGGGATGGCATGGCTAGATAGTTATGTTCTGTATGAGGATATACTTTACTCTCTACTGTGACAACATCAAGATGGAGGAACGTGAGAATTTCAATCACTCCCCAAATTGTAAATACTACTATATTTAAAAAGAGGTCACGGTGGGTGGGGGAGATTGGAAACACAAAAATAAAGACAAAAACGAATCTCACAAAGCTCTATGCATCAGCGGGGAATCGAACCCCGGTCGAATCGATGGCAACGATTCATCATACCACTGGACCACTGATGCTATATTAGTAGTTCGATTAGTTAGACCTTTTAAAGGAGTGCATGAAGAAAAGTAGGAGTGATATTGGTGGGAGGACTTAGTACAGAGGCAGGTATTAGTGAGTGGTACTTCAGCTGCTGGGTGATACCCAAGACTGTACATGTGGGGGAGTATTCTTGTCAGACATGATGGATAATATTGCGAGACTGGTGTTTGTTACCCTGAACTTGGGTGGGTTTCCAAGAGTGTGTAAACATCTATTTATCTAGTCTTACTAGGGGGAGCTGATATGTGAAGCAAGCTAAATCACTTGTCGATGCCCTCCACCTTGGAGCACGTACTCGACTCTAGATCTAGGGATTTCGCACAAGCTACAGTACATTGTATTGAGCCGCTCGACTCACGAATTGGAAGAGCTCGAGCTCCAGGAGCAAATTTGTCGCAAAGGTTTTTGGACTCATCCTATGGCGATAAGAACAAAATCACAAGCTCGAACCGCAGTTGAGGCCTGAGCGTACTGTACTGCATGGCTCACAGCATTGTTGGCCTGAAAACAGCAGTTTCTGGGCTTGAGTTTGGGTAAATATTCAATATCAGTCAGTAATCTTGACTCGGGTGCAGGGCCTCATAGGCCTCGGGTAGGGCTCATGCTCTTCCCCGCAAACAAATGGGCCCGTTTCCATTCTCTAGGCAGCGGTGCTGCTAAAGCGCCTCAAATACTGTACATTCAGGTGCACGCACTAGTCATCAATACGGGATTGTACACCATCAACGTAGGGTATCAACAGGGAAAGCGACATACATTTCTCCGAGGCGGGATTTTCATTACATGCTGTATGGTACTAGGCTACATGGAGCATGGTTTATAGAACTTGTATTTATCGGGGCTTGAAGTATGACTCGCAGCTCGCCCCCCTTACCGGTACCTTGCTACCCCGACTGGTGATCTTGAAATGCAGCAGCGTGACTATATACGCGCAACACTTGCTGGGGGCCAGTCGGGGCGCGGGGACAATGAGCTGTCATGATTGCAGGCAAGGCTAATTTTTCCAGTTGTTGATTGGTTGGCTGCATGCAGTCAAACCATCTAGATCTCAATTTTTTTGGAGCGGGGCCCAGCCAGAGCAGCGCGTTGCCTTCGTGGCAATTTCGCGATCGACACGTCTCCCCGGATGTTAGAATCCTGCTCTGAATTCGCCTCACATCCGGTTCAGACAATAACAAAGGCTCTTCTATCCATATATGGGTCCTGGCCCTCACCTCAGCTCTAGTCTCATGCCCCTCAGCTCAGACAGCATATTAATTACCTAGGTCTCCCAGGGTTAGGTGCGAGTCGACTCAACCCAACTGTGCCAAACCTGAACGAGATTTTAAATTACCCCTCGATGCGTCACAGTGGATGATCCACGCACAATCCACGGTGAACAACGTCCTCCTCCCGAGCAATATAATCTCATCACCCCGCCTTGGTGACAACCAGCAGCATCTCACGTTACATCGCAACTACGACGACCCAATCACCCCAGTCTTCGCCTGTTGAATAAGAGCGCCATCATATTGTTTTTGCGACTGGTTACATTTTGAGCGGTTTTTTTGATCCCGCTACACATTCCAAGGCCCGTTTCTCAGCTTCTGTTGCAGAAGTTTAGAGTTTGGGAGGTCAGCGACTGGCAAGCATAGCCGATATTTTTGAAGCATAAGCCGAGCAACCCACCTGTGGACAGGTGAACCCTTAAAATAATCAGAGAAAGAGATAGCACCTGCGCGGCAAAGGGCGAGCTCTAGAGATTCAAAGCAAGGGAGAAAGGGCGACATCAGCAACTCCTACCAACAACCACATACCATGTCTGCTAACACGACAAACCCCACCTCACCCTACCGGTCATACGCAACTCCTCCAACGACTCCTTCCCCCTCCAATCTCAACAACCTGACCAACCTCGCCAGTGCTTCCGCCGCATCTTCATCCACCCCGGGGACCCACCGACACCCCCGGAGGACCCCGTTTAACCCCTCTCGGCCCGTACCCAGCTTGCACCGTGAGAAGTCTCACTACGGTGAGGAAAGCGAGCTGAGAGATATGATCCTCAACAGTGCAGGGTTCGACAAGATAGGCCATATGCAGCTGGGCGGAATACCTGTGAATGAGGAGCTGACCGAGAGCCAGCTTGACCAGGTTGGGGTGAGGGGTGGGTGGATGGTGGCGGCTGTGGGGGAGGATAATGGTAGTCAGTTTACACAGGGCAGTGGTATGTCCCTGCCGGCCCTATCCAACCGTTTCCGCCGATCGAGCATAAGTTCTAACAAAAGTCCTCCGCTAGATGCATCACAGCTTTTTGATTCACAAGCCTCGCAGCCACTAATTCCGGGAATACGGACACTGAATCCGTACCAACTTCCCTCGGTACCGACAGTTAGGGATAGCAGTAGACACCCCTCCTCTGCTGTCTCGCCATCACGGCCTGGAGGACGCCGTGGGTCACAACGGAGTGCGACAGGCTCTTCTCCACTTAGTGGAACGTCAGGACGAAGGGCGCTCAGAGGGCAAACCATGGGAACTGCACTTGCTGGGATGTTGGAGGATGGGGAGGAGTAAAGAGCGTTTGTGGGCGAGATTCGAGATCTGAGGTCTACCTCTACACCCACCGACACCACACGCTAGTTGCCATATACCAAGCCCTTATCCGGGGCACGAAATCGATATCACACATACACATGAAATCGGACCATATATCACACCACATCAACCTCTAGAGCTCCCTCGTACTCACTCAGGAGCCGGGGTGATAACAAGAATCGCAAATCAGACTAAGACAACACATAAGAACCCATATAGTGCGTGAATATCTGTGTCCATGTTTCAAGGCCACGATTTGCACCATATGTCTACCAAAATACCTGTTCAGCTGAAACCCACAATTCCACAGGATTGCAACAAAACTCCTGTATCATATGTACACTCATCCTTTCCTTTTAGTCTCGTAACCGCTACGAGACTTTGTTTCATCTCTTCCATTTGCTTTACTCCCTCGCTACATATCCGCATGCATCCAAGGCATCCATCTCCTAGGTCCAGCATTATTTCCCCCCCTCCCGCATGTTTAGTCATTTTGGCATCTAGTGTGCTCGCTCGGGTTTTGCATATCATATTTGCTTCCGGCATTCCTTATGCATGAGTACGGCGATTTGAATGTGGCGTTAATATTCATATGCTGGTTGGGTTATGGCATTTTCCGGGTGGGTGGTTTTTTTTTTGGCTTTTGAATGTTTGATGTTGTGTTTCGTTTCTTTTTTCGTGAGCAGGTTTTATTTTATAGATACTACTTTCCCTTGAAATCTACCGTTCTTTAGATGTATATTTATGCTACATTAGATCTTGGTGAAGAAGGTGTATGGGGGGGAGTTTACCCTGAACTTCAAACTGAGATTCCTTCTGGCTGTGTATAATTAGCTAGCTAGGGCCTCTAGCTAGGTGTTCTATTCTAGACCTGGGATATATTTCTATCGATATCTACCCCCGATGTGAGATGTAATCAGACAGAAGTACAAAGATGGTCTATACGAACAACTCCTCCGCTTCCAGAGTTATATTTCTTTTGCTTTTGTACCCCGCATTCCTCAGAAGGAATGCTCAGTTGCATATACAGTGCGTAAACACTGTGCTGTGATGGACAGCGCGCTAGTATTGTCTGTGTATGGTGCAGTCCCACTACGCCGCCTCCCGGCAGACTACCTAGAGTATGAACTTACTCTTGCAGTCTTACTAGGTACCTCGGGATCGCCGAAATGGGACTTCAGGCTCCGGCACGTTGGGAGTGTACGGTAGCGTATGTACCTAGAGTAACACAGATGTACATCATTGTGCAGGTCCTTACTTAGTGGTACATGCAGTTATTACAAATAGGTAGGTAGTCATCACTTGATAGAATTGGCTCAGGAGTTGAGTTGTAGTTAGGATTTTCATAGGTTCGGAAGGCAGGGCGTTTATGCAGCGTGTTGGTCCTACGTAAACCCAGACCTTTAAAGGCGCGGGAAGGATCCGTCTCATAGCCACGGGCTCCCCCTTGAGGGGAAAAGACGTAGACTTCAAAAAAAAAAAAAAATATTCTGGAAACTGTCTGAGTCTAAATTATTCTAAACAAAGTTCGATATATACATATCATGAAAAGCAAACGCCCGATGTATACTAACTATAACTTATGTCCCTAGTCTAGTAATTTAAGTTGTAAAAAAATGGGAAACTGTAAAACGAAAGAAACCAGCCTCTCTGCTGGTTTACCAACTAGTAATGCTTACACATTAGTTGTAGACTCGTCCCACCAGAAATCCATCAAACTATTACTCCATCACCATGTTGAGTGCCTTTATCTGCCTATATTCATATTCCATCACAAGCTCATTGAATGCCCTGGCTGTAAGCTTCCTCTCGCTGGTGCCTTGTACCTGGATGAAGCCATTTGTAGCTATCCTGCGTGCATGCAAAGCCTCAACGCCCATGCCCCCGATCCCGTCAACCACTCTGTTCTGTTGGCCACCCCGCCCGCCAGTGTCTGCCACACTTCTCAGGGTGGACTGGGTGCACGACAGGAACCAGTCAGCCCCAGGGGCATGTGAAAATTTTGCCAGAAGCCACCTCACTGAGGGGTGATTGGTGGAGTCGGTGGTTTCGAGGTGGTTGAGTATCGACAATGGACAGGAGAGATCAACCTTCAGCACCAAATCCGTATGAAGCAGAATCCTACAACTGCTTCTGACTAGAGGATTATATGTAGGGTTCTCATGGTCCGCGGCCATGGTTTGCGTCTGACCAAACTTCATACTAGACATCGGTATCGGATAAATGTCGAAACAGGCTTCGATGCCACTGGGTCCTAGCGTGACACTGGAGGGGAGGTGAAAAGGAGCTGGATCAAAATCTGCCGCCTCAATTATAATGCTCCCAGGTGTATCATACCCTTCAAGGTCGATTGGATACATTGACCGCCCAGGTAATGTATTCCCGCGCGACTGCCCGAGCCAGTTGAACATTGATGCATCTGCCATCCCCGATTCAATAAGCTTATCAAAGAGCCGCTCCACTGCCCTTGTCAAGCCTTCACCATAATCTGCCTCCATTCTCACACCCAGCATTCCCAGCAGAGAATAAACACCATCTTCGACCCTTGTTGTATTCCTCTTCGAGGCCATACTCATCAACACTGCGGCCGGGATGTTGGGCTTTCGCCCATAACAGATTAACTGGGGAGGCACTCGGCATAGGTTTGATAGGGTGGAATTGAGCACATCTGTGTCTTTGATTCCGGGCATCAAATGCTCTGCTGTGTCCAAGATTCGCTCCCAGTATTTGTTGTAGAACGTGGCCCGACGGCTCATGACAATCTCCTGAAGAGTCCAGCCCCGCGTGGACCATCTGTAATTGTATCCGCTGGCTGATAAGCCTTCAGACGCGTCGTTCTTGAAATGCACTGAGGTTTTTGTGCAATCCTCTAGGTATACCAGACACATTGCTGCATTTGTGTACCACTGCCCCATGCTCGACAAGGCCTCGGTGAGTTCCATATTATCCTCCTTGTCGATACAACAGTTGTCGACCCAGAGATATTTGAAGCCCAACTCTCTTGCTGCCTTGACGGCTCGAAGTAACTTGGCCTCCTCGAGCGTCAAATTCGGTATGGTCTCATGAGCTGGGTTTTCTTCTTCAGATGCCCGCACCGAGTAGTCCTTGGGAAACGTCAAAGCTCTGTGAGCTTCTGCACTCCGGAGTTGTACACCCCTTAGGGAAGAGCCCGACATCTTCCATTGTTTCTCCTGAGCCCAAAGCCCCTTAGCAATCCTCACCGAGTTTGCCCTAGCCAGCAACTTTACCCCATCTGGAAAGTCAACCTCAGCACCCTCCTGTGTCCATGTATGCGAGAATGTGGCATAATTGTCCTTGAAAAAAGTACAATCCGTCTCGAATTCCAGCGTATGAGTATTAATGATTCTATGTGGGTATTTTGAACCTTCCACCGCTAGCTGATCCACATCTTGTTCCTTCATCATCTCACCACTCTGGTGTGTCAGACGCAGACGCGGCCGGTCTCCCTTGGCTTTTCCCCCACCGTCCCATGCCCGGATTAGCCGGTTTTTTTTGAACTTGTTCTTGCATAGGGAAATAGGGTTTTGTGACAGCTTCAGTACGTTGGCAGATGGATTAACCCTGCTAGAGCTCGGGGATGCCGTCGGGGAGTCATGTCCCATCTGTTGGTTGGTATTGAATCTAAGCAGGCTATCTGACTCCGTTAGCTGGGGTAGAAGTGAGCCATAATATTTCCGCTTAAAACATTAAAAGAGGAAATTCTAATATTATATTGAAAGTTTCAATTTCCACACACACCACACACACACGTGACTTACAATCCTGGTTAACTAAGCCGCATGCACCGTGGGGGCGGAGCGGAGTATTGAGGTACCTACTACCTTATATGGCGCAATATATAAAGCTTGCGAGGGGAGGGGCCAGCGGTAGATAGATAGCTTTAGTCACAGATTGGGGCGGTGTTGTAGAAGGGAAATCAAGCTCCTTAGTACCGTAGCTTGTTGAGATGAGCAAATGTTGTATTTCTTTCATCAACCAAGACCCTGAAGAGAGAGATGTGGCGGAGTAAATCTAGATCCGTCATAGCAAGCAGGCTGCATGATATATCCCTGGTTGCATACTGTATATCCCTGCATGCCCTCCTCCTCCTTCCCTTGTGTAGGTAGGTAGGTATTTTCCAATAGAGTCTGGAATGGACGTTTGGATATGCCACTTTGCCGACACTGTACATGCCAACATGAATGTTGCAGTAACTCAACTAAAGCATAACTAGGTGCATACCGTACCTACACATGTTTGTGCTGTGCGGCTCTGACTTAAGCTGCTTTCAACAATCGTTCTGCAATACGGCCCATTCAGAAATGGGCCCAGCCCACCCACCAATCTTGCAGCTGCGCCCCATAGCCTAAGGGGGAAAGACGTATAGACTCAAAAAAAAAATTAATCTGGCCGCTACAATAATATTTACAATTATCTCATGTATATCCGTACAGAGAAATACGAAACTTCGGAATGAATACTCTTGATTTAGTATATTTTTTCTATCTCTGGAACACTGTAGACCCTCCCGTGGTTTCATTTATTCCTGTAAAACATCTTTGTGTCTCTCCAGGACTAGATTTTCTCGTATTTTTTTTAAGAACCTATCTTATATTTTTCCGTATTTCCGAAGCTCCATATATACGTATGTGATAATTATAAATATATTAAAACATTGCTCTCTGGGCTGGGGCCCATTCATGAATGAGCCGGCTAATTAGCGCGACATCAGTAGCATCCCATCGATCAATGGGTCGTATTGAAGAACATTGCTGCTAAATATCCGCGCGTATATAAACACAAGAAAATTCCGTAAGAGCGTGTGTAAAGATTGGTTGTAAGATCAACAATAACGAAAAACAATACCAACAACCTATCCATCAAAACGAGCAATCCATCCCGTTACCCTCAACACCCCACCGCACCGGCTGCCCCACAACGTATCTACCCCCCTTACCCGCTCCATGTAGCGAGGCTCCGCCTGCGCCGTATCCCAAGCATGCTGTATGTGTAAGATTACGAGGTTATGCGGCGGAATTGTCGCTGATTTGCGAGATATATTGAGCTTGCTAGTTGGTCAGCTAAACTATTGCGCTCTCCGAAATTCTCTACTAAACAGAGCTCTAAAGACATGCGAAAATCTGCGCTTATATCCATCGTGTGTTTCCACGATTTTCCCCATTAGGATCCTGTATTCCACCACTTTCCCCATTAGGGTTCCAGATAATTCACGTGACCCTGATGCGAGCGTAGGTATTCCAACGGTATGAGCAGGAGTACTTCATCGTGTGTTAACAGGGGTTTCCTGTATAATGTGTATGTAGGTAGTTGGCTACAATCTTTTGTGCGGTACTCGCAAAGGTTGTAACACATCAGGAATGACCGAAAAGGCTCACATTCCTCTTCCAAATCACACTCGTTCCCATCATCCTACGGCCAAAATGTCAGAATCCACATACCTCCTCATCGAATATGATTTCATTCGTCAATACTGCCGCAGTTGCAATTGTTGGCTGTGGTGGAATAACAGGTGCCAAACAAATCGGTCAGAACAGTTGGTAGCCTGATTATTCTTCTTTTTAATTGCAATCATCCGGTACCAGGCTGTAGGTATCCACGGCGCCTGTGATACCTGTATATAAGAGTATACAGCTGTATAATACTTCCACACCCCGCTGACGACCGCTTATGTAAGCAGGCTAAATAGGTCACGTGTTTATTTCAGTTCAGAGTAAATACTCCGTATTGTATGAGTACATACGGAGTAAGTTACCTGAGCTATCTATCCTGGGCACTGCTTAGCCAGCCACTCCTGTTGTTGCTATAATGGACGGCAGAAATCAAAATAACAGGGGTTGAGCTTGACGTACGAGTAGCTGGCAAATGTGATTTTGGCAAGCACCACCGTGTAGGAAATCATATAAACTCCGTATTTACCTAGGGTAGAATAATTAAATTAGCTCTAGCAAGGGAGAAATGTATGGAGGCAGGGATAAGAAAGCCAGTATTGTGTGGTCATCTGGTATAGCGAGAGGCAATTTGGTGGTAAGAAATCCTGATTCGTCTGGTATAATAAGGGATCCGCTATAGGGAGGTCTGGTATAGCAAGAGTTGACTGTGGTCAGCCACTCTTGCAGTAAGTAATTAGCCACTCTATTGTTTTTCCATTGCCCCGAACAATACTCTAGATTTACCCTTGTCACCGCAAGAGTGCCAGTGGTGAGGCCTGAATATTGAAACAACACAACAACGTCAACGACAACGACACACACAACACAACGACAACAACAACATCCCTTTGATCGTGATATTTACATATAAAACCATGGCCGAGGTACTAGGTGTGATCGCAAGCGCGGTGACTGGTTGAAATTGCTGGCAAGGTCTGATCGACTGGTTGGAAATACTATCAGGTAAGAATTCCCCCCAAGCAATTTGAGCCACAATCAGTAGTAAATAATTTTATATGGGGTTAGGATGCTAAGAATGCCCAATCCGAGATGAATGACCTTATGAACTTGCTTGCTAATGTCATGAGTATATACACCATAAATGCCATCAATATCTCTCCTATTGTGTAATAGATCTACTATGTAACCAAGGGAGGTGTAACACACACTCTGGTGTGATGCACTCTTTTCTTCTGCCACCTCATACAAAGGCAAACCATATGTAGCATAGTACACTCGGTCAGCCAATCCAAATCCTTAATCCGGAATAAAATTATATGTTATAATACATAGATATGGCAGCACCTATATATGGGTCCTGCTTGGTTTCGTAATGTCAGTATTGAACAACAGTTCTACCCCTTAATGAGTCTGCAAAAAACCAGACTAATCAAGCTGGCTTTGAATTGGATTCGTGAATTGGACTAAATTACTGAGATAGCTAATCCTCCTCCCCCAAGCCTCATACCTCATATCCTCCCGCGTGAGCACTCATATGCATAGACACATCATAATTGTAAAACAGTTATAATTTTATTTGCCCGATCCCCCAGCCGGTGGCTCCGGCTCCATTAACTCAGTCTGACCAGAAACCAAATGCGGCTTGCCATCGTTCTCATATTTCTTCAAGCACTCCGATAATGCCTTCGCAAACTCCCAATCTGGGTTTGATACACAGTTCTGCTCCGCTTTTTCAACCCATTCGTCCCACGCTTGGGTAGCAGGGACAATGCCTGTGCCACTCAGCTTAGCCCATCGCATAGTTTCAGTGATCTTCGCGACCTCCCAAAGACATTCGGTGTATGACTTTGGTTCCTTTTTCCTTGGATTTATGCGCAGTTGTGTGGCTGGATCGATATCAGCGTGCCAAAAAACATCGAATATCTCCAAATTCCAAGCTAGTTGTGGTGGGAGAACGGCGCCGAACCAATATGAGCCATTCAGAATGATATATGCTAACCCAATCGCCGCTTGTAGGATCCAGGTACAGTTTGCTAGGAAAATAACACCGGCCATATGTGCAAATGTCGCTAATCCCGAGCAGATCCGAAAGATTTTATACTCAAGTCGATAGTAGCAGATTTCTTGAGTGAAGTATAACTCTCGAGCGACAGCCTCGTCGCAGTGGACAACCAAGAATGTGCCTTTGGTGTTTCGGATAAGAACATCCGACATGGGAATTACTCTTTTCGAAGCGGGGCGTTTTTGTAACTGCAACTTCCACAGAGACCCGATGCCAGTCAAGGAAGATGTAATGGATAATAAAACCAAAGCAACAACAGCTGCCCCATCATTTTGGACGATCGCCAATATCAATAACCCAGCAGCCAGAACTACCCCAAGCGCCGGCAGGATTCCTACAGGGCCTAGCAACTTTGCTGTAGGTGGTGGAAGTGCATCGCTAGATCTGTCCCTGTCCGGTAGATTGGCTCTTTGTATGCGAATTCTGTGAACTGTATTTGGGGGAAGCATTTCCATGTCATGGATGATATTGGGAAAGTAGTTGAGGTGAAGCTTGACGTTTCCAGAGAATATACCCACGGCTACAGCGTCGGGATTGACGGGTAATTTGAAGCTCGACGGTCTCATCGGCTTTAAGAAAGCTTGTGGTGCAATAATTAGGCGCGGAACGCAGCAAATCCATGATCCCGTGACTAATGGCGCGTGAATTGCCATTGCGGACTCTCCTGTGAGATTGTGAGCATATGTTGTCAAAATTATCCATTTCCTAAGCATCTAAAATCATCCCGAGCTGAGGCTCACCTATAATTGTCAACAAACCAATGAGATCCAAGCGGATATCCTTCAAGTTTCCGAAAAATGTGAATTGCATCATCTTGAAATCTCAAGGCAGAGGCAATTTTGGTGTACCGAGACCTATTCGTGCGTGAATTGTGTGAAGGGTTGGATTGCAAGTGAGCTCGTAGAACTTATACCAGGTTCAACCCTCACCCTGCATCAAGGAAAGCTTGACAATTATTGGACAGGGAGACTGAGGCTCCTATGTTAACCCCTGTCATCGTGAACTGTGCATCGATTTTCAACAGGGCCGGGAATACGACGTGTACCGAAATCACCCCCATTCTGTTAAAAAGCCATGTCTGGGCTCGGGAGCGCTGCCAACGAAATCAATGAGGCATGCGAGACATCTATGTGCCTTGTAAGTGGAAAGAGGTCATGGTGCAGATCGGCAGGGTTGAAGATCCAGGTGGGGCGTGCATACAATTTATATACAGTACATACCCATGAATACCTATTGGGACAAAAGTCTGGCCCTCCTACTCATTAACAACTACATACCCCTCATCCTTCACCTTCCCTGTGGTAGGGAAAACATTACGAATTTCTCAAGGTCACATTTGAAGCAGTAAACAAGAAAAGTTGAGCTCAGCGCTCTGGAAGTTGGCTACTATGGCCAAGCCTCGCCCCGAGTTGTCAAATTTAATCGTACATGACAATTCAATCCGATCACCAAGTTACATGCCGCCCGTATGGATATACCTACATATCACCCTATTTTGCATTAGCTCTTGTGGGTTCTCCTCCGAAGGGGCCTTTCCTCCCACTTTGAGCTCAAGAAGGTTCTAGCTCGGGCACTGCTTAAGCGTACAATATTCACACCATTACCCTGAACCCGCTACTAGGTCTTGCTGGTCCTACTCCAGCCAGTATATAGTAAGTCTCCTTACAGGGTTCACTCTTACAGAGAAATTCAGTAAAACTGCCCTTCTTCAAAATCAAACAAGCAAGGTAAGCTAGACCTCCGGAATTTCGGTTAAAATACTGAGTCCTCTGACATACTGAGAAATTGAGCAAGTTGATCTAGGATTGCAAGCTATAGGTAGTTTGAGATAATGGGTGAGGTGGTTATCATGAATCATATACCTTCACTTACACAATTGTATGGCAGCTTCATGATGTATTTTGATCTCTGCACTATCTGTGCACTCCACCCGATGATCAGAATTCATAAGGCGGAGGTTCTTGATAACCCTAAAAGACAGGGTATCCTCGCAAAGTGATGAGTATTTTAAAGGGCACTTTTTTCGAATTTGGCCGTAAATGCGACCTCATGTACGAAGACTTACCTAAGACGCGGAATTGGCGCCATAGAACTGTCTGTTCAATGTATTACCATATCTACTCGAGTTATATGCTAGCGCGCCGTTAGCTGCCAGGTCAGAATGAGGATAGCCGTGTAGGATCTGTTGGTGTGCAGTATACCATCGGTGTCTAGGCAAACCTGGCACCCAGTGATCACGTTTGTCCTAGCGGTAATACTCTCCAACAGGTTATGAGCCCGGTGCGCATAGAGCACAAGTTCGATTCCCTGAGAGAGCGCTGGGACAAAAGGAAGGGTATTAAATGGTTACTTACAGTGATATGAGCCTCAACTGCAGTTTGATGTTTAGTTTATTCAATAAGGCCCTGAGGAGTTTACCAGGAGCATAATTGTTGCTTTGATCCCTGTGTGCGGTTTGGGGGGAAGTGTTGGTGTGCAGTATACCATCGGTGTCTAGGCAAACCTGGCACCCAGTGATCACGTTTTGTCCTAGCGGTAATACTCTCCAACAGGATCAAGCTGAAGGAATGCTGAGACTAACTAAAAAGTAACACTTTTTGGGTCTCTTAATTGTTATCTCACTGCTTGCAGAGTTTGGTCAGGTCTAACTAGTCTAGTTGGAGGTCTAACCTGCTTCTCCTAGTTCAACCTAACGGCGCGCTAGCATATAACTCGAGTAGATACGGAGTACGGTATACCTGAGTAATAATATTTATCCAACGAGTCTCTAGAAGTCTCTGGCTCGACAATTGCAATGTTTGGAAACTGACTCGCTTTCAACTATAATCACTCGCTTAGATCACAAAGGCAATCCTCTTGAGAACCTCACGTGGATGCATGTAGCTGCACATATGCGCCAGGACACGGGACCGGGACTGATGTCCATGGTGACCACAGATCAAACAGCTCTTGGTCTGTGATTCACTGGCTACGAATGTAGTCTGGCTGTAGCCAGAGTAACTGCACATGCACTCATGGCTCGCGCCGCGGATCAAGCATAGTTATCCGGCATTGTGAATCAATTAACAACTTCTGCCCAGGCTCAAGGGTGATACTAAGTACCTCATTAAGTGCTCAAGCATTCCTGTACTTAGAGTTGCGCTGGTCAGCGTGTCTCACTTCGAGAAAAGCTCGGTAGGTTTCCTTGCTCTAACTGTTGCTATGCCGTCTCATAGCCTTAGGCTCCACAGATGTATAGACTCAAAATATCTGCTGCTATTACGTGAAGCGCTGGTGTCCCTTTCCTTGTAGCATATCTTTCGTCCAGCATCAGTTGCGGAATACAGGTATCTAATTATTCAAGGATTCAATTACCATACAAATAAACTCAAACCAAAACGAAAGCTATAATGAATGTGTGGAAACAATCTCCGGGTGCCATACTGAGGTAAATAGGGATATATAGGCTGGCATGGAATGTTAAAGGTAGGAATTAAAGCTGGCATGAACCAAAAGTTGACATGATAGAAATATATAGCCTCAATCGACTGGTGGGGGTTATATTTGATGTGTAGTATATGTACGGATGGGAGGACTAATGGCCTAGTATAGCGCAGCCTTATTGCAGCCCCCCCCCCATTGCTATACCGAGTCTCGTTCAGTTACCAACAATAAAGAGGGGGAGAGAGTAGTAGTCGAATATACAGCAGATTAGATAATTCTGAGAGATATTGGATCGTGTAAGCTCTATACCCATATACCGTAGAATATCACCTATAAGTACTCATGATTACGGAAGTACTCGAGTATAAGAAACGTCAAGGTACCAGGGTCTTGCACCACCTTACCTAGTAAATTTGGGGGAACCTCGCTTTTGCTATTGGTTAGGAAGAGTATAGCTATGCTGTTGCTGAAAATGTATCTACGTGTTGTAAGGAGTTACTTTGGGCCATATAAATGGTTCCGCAATAACAGCGTAGCTCTATGCCCCAGATTAAGTAAGTTACTCACTCGATATGAGCAGAAATTCATCAATAGCATGAAATATAGATCAAAAATGATAACCACCACTTTGTCTCCACCTTTGGTCTTACATATGCAGCTGAAGCACTTCCATAATCATGCTCAAAGACAATCTACATCGACAGAACTAGGCAGCAGCCTCAATTATGCCACACACCCTCTGGGGTTTTACAAGGAACAGTCTAGTAGATCTGGACTACTGGGTGCTACATCTAGAAGCCAGAACTCCAAATCAGGTTTTTTAGCCAAGCGGGTTTACGCTGTGGCCCATGTTGGAATATCAGGCTATTATCGCCATAGTCTATGTAGGCTCAATGCGATTAATGATTAATTTAAATAAATAAAAATCAGGCTATGATATGAGGCTGATAAGAGCAGCGATGCAGATGTGTGGCCAGTGAGGGAACACTTCACCCCGTATGAATAAATGTATGAATAAATGTATGAGTATGAAGACGTGTGCAGCATGTATTCCAGTGAAACGTGCAGTACTTAATTGAAGGAAGATGGATGAGCGAGAGACTACATCCATATGCATATATACATGACTGTGATGTGCATTACATCACACACATCCTCGATGGAAATGTATCATATGTATCACACGATAGATCACCATTATGATGAAGAATATCATGTGATATGATGAGGATGACAATCTCTCACATGTTAGTGTAGACAGTATGTGATATGGCAGACATTTCAACAGCCCACAGTTGGACTAACCAGGGCCTCGGTGCAATATCAGTGGCCTGTTATAGCCCCTGAAGAGTTGAAGGGGCCGACTTTGAGGTGATATACCGTATCTACTCGAGTTATATGCTAGCGTGCCGTTAGTTGCCAGGTCAGAATAGGATAGCCGTGTAGGTAGGAAATGAGGAACATACTATAAATGTGCTGAGACTAACTAAAAGGTCTTTCCCGGAAACATAATTATTTTAGTGTAGGTAGATAAGAGTCTGGGACCGAGACACTAAAAAGTAACACTTTGGGTGTTATCTCACTGCAGAGATCAGTCAGGTCGTTGGTCTGGTTGGAGGTCTAACCTGCTTCTCCTAGTTCAACCTAACGGCGCGCTAGCATAGAGCTCGAGTAGGTACATGTAGATACGGTACAGCAGATGTATGTGTGGCAAAATTGGCCTCACTCGTATTTCAATATTCTCGAAAGGGTCTTTCAATGTATAGAGTACAGGCTACGGCGAGATTAGAGTGAAGAACATGACTTTACCAGAGGAATGCCACAATATAATGAGAGTAGTATAGAATAGTATGCTTTAATTGTAGTTGGGTGAAGCTAGTTGCAAAAAAACCAAGGACTATATATAACAAAATGAATGACAAAAGGACAAGCTCCACGCGGGACTCGAACCCGCAACCTCAAGATTGCCCTTCTCCGCCAATTTGGGGGCGTAGAAGTCTTGCGCGCTACCATTGCGCCAGCAGAGCTATTTTGTTGGACCAGGGATGACTGGATAATTTAAACTTGTCAATGACTATATACGACTTGTCATATCGAACTCGAAATTATTATTACAATACCACAAGTTAAAATAGTACCCAACTCTTCAACCAGATACAGGTGTATATATATCATTATGAAAAGTTTTTGATAGCTACTACCGTATATGATACCTAGTTTGTGGTGGCCAAAATACATAGTATCTTTAAAAAATGAGGCTTCACGTGCATGTATGAATATACACATCAACGGAACGTACAGTATTTATGAAAAAAAAACCTAGTGATGTAAAACCTGTGTTTTTTTTTGAGCCTGTATGTCTTTCCCCCTTAGGTTATGAGACGGCTTCGTTCCCACCCCTTTGAAGATTTGGGTGTAGAGTACCACTCCGTACTCCGTACCCACGGAACAACAAGCTGCATAAACGCCCTGCCACTCGAACCAATGAAAATCCTGACCCATACCCCATGAAAGAAATGATAAAGACATTACAGAACATGGCGGCGCAGTTGGGACTCAATTAGACAACCCAAGACCGAGTACAAACCGCTCAGCCAAGGGGGCACAGTAAGACCAGTATGGCATTCTGTGCATATATGCACTCCTCCGCCTATACCTTCCCTTTACACAGCATTATATGTATTCTATCGCTAAATATGCATAAGTAATTCTACAGCATATTTGCAGTACTCTCGCCCTACCAGCATGCCGCCGGCCGACCAAATATGGCAAACGGTGAAGGTGGTGACAACTATCAGTGTCAATTAGAGTTTAGAGAAGTCACTCGTTATTTCTACCACAATTTATATAATAATGAAAACGGGAACATATGCACTAGTACAGTCATCCATCAAACGAAGTTTTGGCATCATGACTATGACTGGCGTGTAGAAATAACTGTAGTCTGGTTGCACGCATATTCCTACACTCCGTACAGTACTGTACATGTATCGTACATACGGAGTACCCTCCCCCCAAACCTTCAAAGGGGCGGGAACGGGGATGTCTCATAGCCCAAGGCTCCTGCGGGGGATAGACATATAGACTCAAAAAAAAAAGAAAAAAAATCGTACTACCCATACATTAACCAAGAAGATGCATATGCCGGGCAGTTAAGGCCCCCAACCTTCGCGGTTGCATAATTACATCGAGTGCAATGTCGCAGGGACGTAATACTTTACTACTTATCGTTATGACTGGGAGATAGGTTTAGAAGTTACACTCACGCTCACAAACTCAACGCCTGCCAATATCAAGTTAAATATTTGGAGATGGTTTTTATACCCCAACAGACCCATACTTCCTCCCACTCCAGCCGGCCCTACTGCGACACTTGTATCGAATGGTTCCCCACCGAGGCCCTGCTGGAACGACATCTTGCTACAGATCCAGCGCATCGTATCCCGATAGCTACTCCCATTTTTTCTTGTGGACAATGCTCACTCAGCTTCGCAACCCCGGAGGGGCTTGAGGAACATATGCGAAGCTCTATATCCCACCGATACATGGTAGGAAGCTTCTACTGTGACGACTGCGTGCTTTGGTTTTCTGACCAAAACACATTGGATAAACATTTACAAGATGCAGAGGAACATGCAAGCCAGTTTGCATGTGTGGACTGTGGGAGAGAATTTAGCAGTAGGAGGGAACTAGAGGCACATGTTCTCATGGGTATGCTGTGTCAGTATGGTGTTGGTGAAGACCAGCCGGAGGAGGACAAGCCTGGCCAAGAGGGGCCGAAATTTATCCCATCAATGAGCTCCCACGGCAGCTACGGCAACGAAGATACTGACCAAACACACCTACACGAGCGTCAAACTGAACACACAGATTCGCCCTCCCAATACACTGTTGGGCTCCTTCATGGTGATGTACCTGACCCAAGTTCAGGGTCCAAAACCTACTACCACTGCTTTGGGCGGCATTGCCTCCGCATGTTCGGTTCCCCTTCGGCCCTACTTCAACACCTCGATTCGGGAGCCTGCCCGTCTGGGATCAACCGACACATAGTCAATTCTGCCACCATCGCATTAGATCATAGCAGTGCAATCACAAACCGTTTGTTACGAGCGGCTGCAGGCCGCGACATCCATGAAGTTGGTATTGATGAAGATGAAGCTGATATCGCAACCAAATATCGCACTCAGGCTACCCCAGGTAGGCCCCCCCTGGTGGGGCAGCCACAGCTGCCGTGGGGCGCTAGAAGGTTAAGCGAGCTTCCCGACCTCTGTTGCCCACTTTGTCCGAGATCTAGCAAGCCCTTCCAGACAGCTACGGCGTTACGTGCACACATGTCATCTCCAGTTCATGATGCACAAATTTACCACTGCTCAAGTACCGTCAAAGGCTTAACAAACGATAGTAGTCCAAAGCATCCATCAAGGACTTTCTCGACTTTGGGGGCTTTGGCACAACACCTAGAGAGTAGAGGGTGTTCGATGAGTGTCCCGACAGGGGCCAAAATATTTAGTGAGACAATGAGAGAGGTGCAGGAGAGGTTGCAGAAAGTGGACTTGGAAGGCATAGAGAGTGGGGGGAGAGTGCAGGGACTGGAGTGGTAGATCATGAAGAGAGGGTGTGAAGGATATCAAGTGTCGATTATTTTGAATATATGAGAAATGACGCCCGCCAACTTCAACCTGCTGGGCTGGGTATATATATATATATCATATGAACCAGTTCACCACGTTCACATGTCCATGATGTCCGTAGAGCCCAATCTCAACCAGACTACCCAACCCCGTGCCAACCAGACTACCCAACCCCAGTCAACCGAGGTCCCATAAGTAGCTAGTAGATACTGAACTACAGCCATGTTTACTTAATCTTAAAGTTCCTGAAGTCTACACCAACGACAAAAGGATTCATTATATTTCTTCTCGCCACTATACTAGCTCAAATACCAGTAAACACCAACAGGTCCGCCAACACGGAAAATACTACAGTTGGCACACAACTCTCGCCTTTGAAATGATAACGGCATTCGCCACCTCTGTTGCCCCATAATGCACCTTTCTCCCTTCAGAATCAAATTCCAGCTTAACTATCGTCGGAGTTAGGACCAAAGCCACGGGAGTGGCCAGCAGCTCCAATTCTTCAGGCAGATCGTCACTATTTTCAACATCTTCAAATAACTTGTGCTGAAACGGCACTCCCGGTGGGACTTCCCAAGGCTGAATTGTAAATGGCAGTTGGGCAATTTGCAAACCAATATCTGCTGCGCGCCGCACTATTTGCCGCAGTTCGGAGAAGGACGTTAGCCCAGGTGCTCCTAGAAGTGTAAGCTGTTCGCTGAGGTTTTTGTTGTGTTCATCAACTTTTTCCTCTCGACTAGCCTGGAAGGCTTCGTTGTCTTTGGTCAGGAGGTGAATTGAAAGAGCGTTCCAGCAGTGTACGTCCCGCTCTACACAGTACCGCAAGAATATTAGTATGAAAAATTGCAATATATCATGACAATTCCCAAGTATGAAGGATTGTGGCAAGCATTGGGTTGTCATCAGACCAGACTGCACATACCTGTTGTGGATTTCCCTTCTACCATCAATTGCCAAAGCTTTGCAAGCCTCCGATCAGCGTTCGCGTTGAGCCCCAGAACATGCTTTCCGAACATCCAAGCTTGCAACTCTTTGAAGATAATCAACTCTATGAACCTTGTCCGGAGGCTTCCCGGCGGTTTAACAAGCAGCTCCTCTAAACCTGCAAAGGCTGAGCTGATAATTTCACAGGTCTCAGAGCTGAGACTCTTCAATGTCTCTGCTGTGATCGGGTCTTGCCGTAGGCGATCTGGCCGTTTGCTTGCTAGCCTTGCCCATTGGCTAATGTCGGACCAAAGCTGACCAAATTCCCGGGAAAAATGATCATCGGGCGGGGGTAATGGGAGACCTTGTCTCGCCAGCTGTTGATTTATCTGAGCCATCCTCTCTATCTGCAGCTTATATTCATCGTTTTGTGCTTCCACGCGTTGTAGTTGTGCACTAAGAGTTTTGTTCTTCTCTCGATACTCCCTTTCTCTTTCTTTGTAAGATGGACCGTGGGGGTAAGATCTATATGACCCTGAATGCCGCCCCTTATAATGTCGTAACAAGTTAGTAATTATTGCTGTGATAATACTATGGTCCCATTCGTAGCCTTGTGGAATATAGTACTAACACTGATATGAGGGCTCTCGTTTAATTCTGCACCTGCACCCTCCAGAAGAATACCTCCTGTTTCTTCTACCTTCCCATGGTTGTCCCTGGAAATCTCCCCCGTGTCTGCTCCTCCACTTGTCCGAGGAAACTTCCAAGGTGCTCTCGGCCCGGTGTCTTCCTCCCTTCTTTTATTGTCCGGCGGCCGTTCCTGGCACCTGGAATTACTCGGCAATGCGGTCGTAGGGCTCCCAAGTACAGCATGCATTGCAGATTGTAGAGTAACTTTCACTTTGTCGGCAACCGTTGGCACTTTGCTGTTATCAGTTTCCATGGCTGGCCGAGTTAAAGGCTTTTGTTCAGTTCGCGTTGATGGAGCAGTGTGGGAGCTTAATCCTGGATCTGAGGGTGCTAAACTTCTCCGGTTTTGACCCTATAAATTGGAACTTTTTGTCAGTACTGCTTGGAGGCAGGAATGTCATGACTTCTATCAGACATTGCGGAAAATTGGGTACCTCCGGTCCACGCTGTGTTTCCGTAAGCATTCCCTCTGGTGGTTTCTTGGTCCTAGACGTGTTTATTGTATGCAATACTCAAATTGCTTCAATCGCTGCCTGTGTCAAGGTGAATGATTAAGAATAGTCTCAAAATCTGAATTTGGTTCTGATTAACTGATTATTCACTTACTGTAAGTTGAGCCACTCTCTGCAAAGCCTTCTGCTTTTAAGAGAGACAAACTGACCAGCAAGTATCAACAGGCAATATAGATACCATTTACAGTATCTGTACCACCTACCATCGATGTCTCAGTTCCCCTCACTTGAAGGTAATGTGCATCCTTTCTTGTTTGTCATATATATGGAGTTCTTACATATCATAGTGCAGTAAATGAGCTGATATGGGTCGCCGGTCGTCAAAGTAGGCTTAGCGCACTGCGAGGTCAACTTCGCCGCATGGGCTGAACTTCATATTTGTGGGTAATGATCTTCTACCAGTAGTCATTTACCAGAGTTACGACACTGTGGCTGTTTTACAAAGTCATCCTTTCCAAAGTACTAGTACCGTCCATACCTCCGAGATCTCCGAGTCCCAGCGTACTCACTACTCAGTAGCTAACACGATATCTCACCACTATTGCTTCCCAGTCGGTACTCAATCTGAGCACATCCGAGTGTTTGTGAAAATGTCTAAGAAGCACAAAATTGTTGTCGGGATTGATTTTGGAACCACTTATTCTGGCGTTGCTTGGGTATGTAGAAGACAGGTGACAACAAAGTTTGTGATTTCTAATACGCAATATATAGGTTGACACTTCTTCTGCCACGGAAGAAATAAACCCCATCCGGCAATGGCCAGGTGCCACTGTAAGTTAGATCTTTCTGCTAAATCCGCACAATGACAGCTGATAGAATTAATTATAGGGCAAACACGATGTAGACAAAGTCCCATCCGAGATGAGATACACCGATACAGAGTTCAAATGGGGTTTTCAAGCAGATGAAGCACCGTCTGTCAGCAGGTTCCAAAATCTTCAAATCGGAACCACCCCAAAGAACACAAAATTACAATACATGAAACTCCTTCTGGACCCGTCCCAGGAGAAAAAAAGGCAGGGCAAATTCCAGCTTGCAGACCCCCTCGGGCTAGCTCAGATACGCCAAGCAATACCCTTTGGGAAATTAGCGGTGGATGTGGTGTCAGAGTACCTCAAATGCCTTAAGGAGCATGCATTGGATGTACTGAGCAAGAGCCTTGGACCTGAGTTTTGGAAATCAATTCCGGTTGAGTACCATTTGACCATTCCAGCGGTATGGACTAGCTGTCCTTCGTGTCATATTGCACGCTAATTGGTAACGATACCAGGTCTGGAGCGAAGCAGCAAAGGCGTTGACATTACAGGCTGCGGAACGAGCTGGGATAGGGTCTAAGAACGAATTGGTTTTGATTGCAGAACCAGAAGCCGCAGCTTTATACTGCTTAACGGATATGTACCATGACCTTCTGAAAGTATGTAGGCCCTGACATTAGTATACATAGATGACCCAGACCGCGGAGAAATGCTGATCACAAAGCTGCAGGTAGGAGACACGTTTGTCGTGGCTGATTGTGGTGGAGGCACTGTTGTATGTATCCGAGAACACTACCATCACCAGGAAGCCCAAGACTTGTGGGGTCAATTCTAAGTGTCACAGGATTTAGCCTCCTACAAAATTCTGGAGCGGAAGCCGAAACTGAAGGTAAAGGAGGTCGCTGCAGGAGGAGAGCTTTGTGGGTCAGTCTTCCTCAACAGGCGCTTCGAGACCTTTGTCAGGAACCGCATAGGGAGTGGTGTGTAAGTATTAAAACCACACTCTTATGTTTGTTCAAAAGCTAAGCGCCTGGGTACTACATAGTGTCGACGAAATGATCCGCAAAGACAGGCCTTACAGGAAGATGATGAAGGATTTTGATGAGCGCCTGAAGCGTACCTTTCGAGACTCGAGCGACCAAGAACTAATGGACTGTGATCTGGGAAATGCAGTCCGGGATGATTTCGAAAAGCGCGTGGAAGATGGATTCTTAGAGGTCACAAGACAGGAGATGAAGGAGATCTTTGACCCTGTGATTCAAGAGATTCTTCGATTAGTCCGGGAACAAATCGACACCGTGAGCTCGAAAAGCCAGGACAGGGTCTCTGTAAGCCAGCCCACCGTGAAGAAATTACACATCACTATCGGCGCTAATTGCCATCATGTTGGTGTTGATGGTAGACTGTTTTATTGGTAGGAGGGTTTGGGTCTTCGCCATACTTGCAAAAGCAGCTGAGTGACTACATCGATGTCACGTATCAGAATAAGATCAGCGTTTTGCAACCAGCAAATGCGTACGTTATTTAGACGGTTCCTGGATATAACTGTTGCTAACAAAATGACTTTCGTATTTGCTAGTTGGAGTGCAGTTGTCCGTGGGGCTGTGATTTGTGCACTACAAAGGATTCAAATTCAAAGCAGAAAGGCACGGCGTAGCTATGGCGTCAAATGCAGAAAAACCTGGGTACCTGGGAACCCAACCAAATACAAAGAGTGGTGCCCGTTTGAGGAGGAGTACAAGTGTAGGAACCGAATGATATGGTATGTCAAGAAGGTATGTAGACAAAATTGCCATTCAATCAACTAGCGAGCAATGGCTTAAGTACAATAGGGAGATGAAGTTTCCGAGACTGCTCAACTCACAATGCCGTTTCACTGCTTATTCGCACTCAACAGCCCACTCAAAACAACCAACATTGTTTTAGCAAGCGACTCACCAGCTACAAATTTGGAGGAAAACGCAGCCCATCACAGTGAGTGTAGCCGCATTGAGGGCCGAGCTCAGCCCGACTGATTTGGCTTAACTAGATGTCTACACGGTCTGCACCCTAGACACAGACCTTTCCCGCATTCGAAACCATCTGCTCCGCTGCCAAAACACAAAAGGAGAAAGCTACTATGATGTCCATTATGAATTGGTGATGCGCATCCATTCTGCACAACTCACCTTCGAGTTTCGGTACAATGGGGTGACGTATGGCGATGTTACTACAGCGGCTTTTGCTTAGGTTTGAGAAACCACCCTTGCGGTGTGCTCCTTCTTGTTTTGTTTATGGCCAGCGCTGGTATGCGTGTTTCTGTTTTGCCTAGAAGTGTGTAGTCCGAGGGCATGTGGTTTTGATTTACGAGCTACATATGTTCACTCTTACGTACCACTTACAATGCAACCATCAGCCATGTTGACAGCTCTGTAGCAACTAGAGGTGGTATTTATGGGCGCGGGCGCTTAGTCTCAGTAGGAAGGAGCTGTACATACATATATGTACCAGACTACTGTCGAGCTCTCCTACCTACCTTGGCCTTGATGTATGCCCGGGCCCATTATCATCCACCTATCATCGGTTAGGCAGCAGGCTATACCATGGCTGCTAGAGAATAACTACGCATAAATGGCGAGTGTAGAAACCTACTTGTAAGTGCTGGCCCAGGATATGGTTCTGTCCATTATGCTGGCCTCAGGGTAACCCCTTACCTGCTCCAATCTCCCCCGATATTTATGACCACTACTCCTGAACGTGCAGGATTCTACTCCATCATGTTAAACATTTTATACATATTATAGGCACCTCGGAATTATTCCTGATTTTCTAGGTCTTGGACGCATAAATATTAATCTATTTGAATAAGAAACGCTTCTTATCTAATAGCAAGAGCAAAGGCACTGAAACTTTAGTTTCTTATACACATCAATCAACAATCCCATCACCGAGCCTTGTACCCCATACATGTGCAAGCTCTAGTCGTTCAGTGGCTATATTGAGTTCCAATCGTGTCTATATCTTCCTCTTCGGATAGTGAAATCCCACTAAGAACAGATTCAAGATTCGACTCATCTGAGTGTTCGGCAGGAGCCGTGCCAACAATACATGTGGAAGCAGATGTACCTGGACTTGTTCTCAATGGCTCTCGGTAGTTAAGAAGTCCAACAATATTAATTTGCTCATCTTCCGTGCCATCTGGATTAACTAATTGTGATACCACATTCCTTAAATGACCGGATCTAGATAACCTGAAATTAGCTTGTGACAGAGAAGGAAATGAGGTGATTATAAACATACAATAGCCTCAGTTTGAGTTTGGTTATTAGAACTCGGCGTTCTTGGGGCAGTATACTTCTCATTCATCCAGTTAGAAATATTTACTTCATAATTCTATTCTAGAAAAATCTTCCAGTTTCTTACTTACGAGATCTAGATAAGGTGCAAGACCCTGGTACCCTCCCATTTCTTATACTTGGGTGCTTTCTTAATCGCGGGTACTTTCCTATTATTCATGAGTTTCTACTGTATGTACATGTCATAGCTTTGTGGGAGAGAACACAAAGGACATGATGCGGGGGGCTAAGATACTTACCAATCTATTTATTTATTCAAAGGTGTGAACAAAGTACTTCACGCCCCGAGTTGCAATGGCTTGATCGTATAGTATGTCTTCCCCGAGTTTTGATTCGATGTGGGTGAGGAGTTTGAACAGTGGCGTTGTGCATGTTAATCGTGTATATGCTATGCTGCGAATATGCCTGACTAACCGTGACTTGTGGTTTTGGATGCATGTATAAGTTATAATAACAAATAGAACATGCCTAATGAAGTCCCAGCCGATAATACCCTAAACCGCATGTGTAGATCCCATGTCGTAATAAGGTACCCCTGACGTTATATGTTCTGGTGATTACGGCTAGGTACCCCAATCCAGATAATAAATACCCAATCTATGATTCTTTTTTCCAAGTTTGTCCAACCGTAAAAGTCAGCGATAGTCTAAAATATTCCTTTTTTACACTCTCGTTACTCTACCTAATATAGCTGAAAATGATCCACTCAATAGATATAAGCCCCTGCTTAAATTTTTTTTTATCTTTTTTACCTCTGTTGCGGTACCTACAATAATTCACCATTTTAATCACAGATATAGCTCCTAAATAATGTACGCTCCACATCGATTGGGTTCTTGGTTACAGATCCGTGCCAATAGTGTCCGCACTCTGGTAATTTCACCCCAAAACTCAGAAATCCAGCGAACTGGCGTTGTATTCCCAATATCATTTTCCAAGTTGAAGGGGAGAACCAAGCCGCCAGGATGCAGCCCTGGGGAATTTATATGGTTTTAATTGTGATATTGGGGTTTTTGCTATACAAATTTGTATGCCAATGCCTCGTATTCATGCAATTGTCCACTTTTACAGCTTGCCACAAGGATCCTAGGGAAATACAAGAGCTGGTATTGTAGCTAGTGAAAGGTTTCAATAGGTCCCCTGCCTGCACAATGGCCAGTGACACGGTAAGGGCCTGCATGTAGCCCAGCAAACTTCTATGCGTCCCGGACACTTTCTGAATCAGACTGTATGTAGGCCATGCCCTCGGAGCATTTCCCAGGATAGGGTGTGGACACTGTTGTTAATGGAGCGGCCGAAAAAAACTCTTTACCTTCAATTACACGTTCGTCAATGGCTCATTGATGAGAATCAAGGCATAGATAGATACATATAAGATAGACTTCTACGTTATTAGTCCCCACATCTTACCGCTTTTACGCTTTTACACCAAATTGAGAGCCATCACAATCCCAGATCATCAAGTACTCCGGCGAGCGTCAAGTCCTGGCCTCGCTGGCCAGAATACCGTGCTCTGCTGTATGCAGCCCAGTCAAGTTTTATGCGTCCCAAGCACTTCCTGAACATATGTATAACATGATTACCCTGAGGACTTGGTGGAATCGTTGTTACCCTGAACTATGTTATTAGCCTGAAATCTGTCCTCCCAGCCACCGAGCCGATTTCGGGAAATCGGCTGGTCAGGACTAGGTACTGTATACCCCCTTGCACAAACCGACCCAGCTGACCAATTGATTCAGGTAACACCATTCTCATTGCTTTTTATGTTCGGACCGGCAGGGGCAACTTCCGTAAATCACGTTCCGGTCCGGCACACGGCATAGGAAGTGCAGTTTGTGATATAAACTGAAAACACACCGAGATAACACGTTGCAGGTTTATATCCGAGGGTAAAGTGAAGGAAGAAGAGGGTCTGTGGGTAGAAGAAATAAGAAATAACATTGACTCGGCAGGTACTCCGTACATACCTAGGTTAGGTATGTAGGTACTGTACTTACCTAGTTGCAAACTGGAAAATACCTAACTATTCTCGCAAGTTATCATCCACCCTTCGGCGCGGATACCCAAAAAACCAAAACCGAGGTGGGGGCACAGCCATTATACCCGACTTGGCGCGCATTGTGATTCGTTCCTGGAAGGAAATAACCTCGGAGCTGAGGTGTGTGCCCGGACCCGGCACTTCGTTGTTTTCCCGTTTGATGTTGTCGCTCCGGCCGGCTGGTGAAATCAATGCGAGTTTACAGCACTGGAGGCTTGGTCACGAGGTACTTACACTCAGAGATTGATATATAAAGAGTATATGCACCAATAGCACAGTACATCCAAAATTACCTTGTCATTCCGACATGTACTGGACATACTACTATATACATCTTAATATAATCCTACCAATACTTGCCCCTCCCTCTCCTCTTTGCCGACCGGCATCCGATCGAAATGAGAAATCGCATATCATATCTACTAACACCTCTCCTTACGGTGCAGGGGTCCCAGTGTTGCATCCGGGATGATTCAGGAGGGCATGGAGTCAAGACCAAGTCTGGTTGCACGCTCAAGTTATGTTTTAATTTGCTTTTTCGAGAGCGACCTGTGATCAAGTGATGACGGCCATGCCTAATCTCGGTATTAGGTAATATTGTGGAAATTCCTGTGGGGCAGGTTTCAAGACACGAGAATTTTTCCTTTGTGGGGTTAATAGTAGGTACGTTTCCGCCTCATAGCCGAAGGCTCCCTTCGGGGGAAAGGCGTATAGACTTCAAAAAAAAAAAAAGTAGGTAGACCTGGGGACAAGCTTTTTTGTCAGTATATGCAAGGGAAATCACGCTTGTCAACCGCCAAATTACACCTGACAGTTCCGCGGCTTTCCCAGCAGAGGGGGACGCGTGGGGGCCGATATAATAGCAAGGATATGGTACTCCCGACCTGGTGTGCACTGTAGGTTGGTGGGCCCTGGACTATGACCAATTACCGTAGGTAGAGTAAAGTACAAAGTTACTGAATACCATGCCAAAGAGGTGAGGGTAACATATATACCAGTACCTATGTAATACCAGCTCGGGGTCTAGTCTGCCGGGCACGAGACACTCGTACGACTAGGAGTCCCACATCCCGGCAACATCACCCGAAATCCCCGATATCAGCCATCGGCTACGGCTGACCAGTGCCGATGTCAGGCAACAAACTCAACCACAAATTGCAGGGTCACATAGGTACCTAAAGTGTTTCACCTCCCGTGGTCCCATGACCAAAGAATGGGTGTCTCTGGTGTCGGCGCAGATATCGGCTTCTCAGCTCTATGTATGTGGTAAGTACCGGTAAGTACTAAGTTCCCCAGACGAAACGCACTAGGTACCGAAAAAACGAACCAATTGTATCTAGGCACATGACTCCATTGGGCTGTGTCCCGAGATTGTTGCGACACGGTAGCTAAACATCATCCTCCTGCCCCCAGTCGAGGAATAGAGTACCATACTCTAAGTAGATATGCCGGCGTGCTGGATGGGATATTTGATCCCAAGAGGCGGGTAGATGCTTGATATTTTTTTTCGCCTTTCTCCCGAAGGGAGCCTTAGGCTATTAGGCGGGGGGGGGGATGCTTGATATATGATATATACTGTATATATGTACTGTACATATTGCACGCCATCATATGTACCCCGAAACAAGCTTCTGACCCGGAACTACACGATAATGCCCATCCTTAGGCCTACTTTGCATACTTACAGTAGAATATGCTTTCGGGATGTGGAGTAGCCTATAAAAGCTAAAAAAATTTCCAAAGTTTAAAGTGGTGCGTTGGCTTTAAGTTGGATTTTATATGGATGGGTCGATTATTGTATCCATCGGATAGAATACACATTAATTATGTCCTATGTATGTAAGCCCCTGGCCCCCATGGTTGAGAACAGGACCTCCTGGTACTGCATACATGGAGATTGTACAAACGCAGTACCCTAGTATGCGGGAAACGGCCGAGATGTCTGTTTTCGGCGTATGCGTTGATTGAATGATGTAGATATGACTGGGATGTATGGATGTTCAGTCAAGTATATTTCCGGGCTAAGTTACATGCAATCACCACTGCAGCTAGGAAGTATTTGGAGATTTGATTTCCGGCTAACTCACTGGCGGTCATGAAGCTGGTGAGACTGACACTGGCCGAAAATATCAAGTGCATTCGATCTCGGGACCGGTCGCTTACTAGCTAGGCACATATTCAGAATACATACCGCAGTTACAGGTACCTACATACCTACTCTATCAACATTGCGACTGTCGATCACGTAAGTCCTTACACTACTCTCCGCTTACCCTGCACATGCATATAGCAGCCGACCAACCAGAGCCCTGGTGCATGAAGACTGCCCGTTATGTTTGGTTTTTTGTGGGCTACGTAGATAGGTACGTGTTACACGGTTTGGTTTGGTTGCACAGCCCATTGCCCGGGAAAGCCGATACCGGCGCCGACACCGACATACCACATATACCTACCGGAATCAGAAGTGTGAGAGGTCATTTCCAAGCAGCACTTCCGCGGGCACTTTGTGTTGCATTGTCATTGACATTGTCACGGAGAGATAAGTACATTGTACGGGTATTGTACTTACACTGTCCATATATATAGAGTATATTTTGTACATCCAGGTGCTTGGGGTTTGATCATGCGCCCAGCAATTGTAATATTGTGATTAGACTATACTTAATATCGCAAAGCCCTAGATAGACTCCCATTCGCGACGCATGGCACTTGCCGACTGGCCATCCCGCACGCCTGCTGCAGTTGTACAGTTAGGTACTCTACATACCAGTACTCCGTACGGAGTACAGTACAGGTGATAAGACTGTCAACGTTGGAGGCATTGGCTGCACGGGTTACTAGCCTCCATCCGGTATCCATCCCGACGACTTGTCTTTTCGCCAGGGTGCGGTTGCGGATAAGGCTGCGGGTGGCCCCCTTCCTTCACTGCACCGCGGAGAAAGCCTTGTCTCGCCTCAGAGGAAAGCAAGCAGGAGATGAGAATTAGAATCTTGGCTGCATGCGTGTGTGTGTGGGGGGGGGCCGGGTGCACGCAAGCAGCGAGCGAAATGATATGATAGGCACATGACAAGCGCTCCCTGTTTGATACGTTGCTTTACCTACCGAGCGGGGGTGAAGCACTGGCAGTCATTCGGAGAGCGGGAGGTCACGGCTACAGTAGGCTTGGACGTGTAGGGGTAGGGGTGTTTCTTTTCGGGCGCGTCAACTCACCTGCGTTTTTTTTGGGAGTGATCGTCGATATGTTTATCGGGTTGTTTCTTTGTGGCCTGTTTATTGTTTCTTTTTCTTCTTTTCTTTTCTTTTTTTTGCTTTTTTGTGCGGTGCGCGTCCTAGACAGTGAATGCCTCACCTCTGAGTTGATCCGCCACCGCCGCGGCTGCCGGTACCTGCCGTTGCCATTGTTGATTGCATTTGTCCTGGGGCATCCACAGCGAGCTGCTTCCGATATTTTCGTTCGGGCGGGAAGTCGACTCCAGTGGCCTGGACGCACGCCTAGTTCCCCGCGCGCACCCCCCCCTCCTCACCCTCTCTTGGACTCGTATAGACCGTAGAGTAGGTACTCTGTACATACCATACTTCCCGCTCGCCCTCCCCCGGATACCCGACTGGTGCCCTTCTTCCACCCCCCCCTTCCATCCTCACTCCCTGATCTCACGACATCGCGCGCTTTCCTGCCACGGGCTCGGTATCGCTTTGCGGCGCGGTGCGGCTTGAAGGTTTGGAATTGAAACTAACTGCTACAGTCTACTCCGTACAGCGACTCGACATACCACGTCCCCCCATTGCCCGCAGATTGTACCACACGCTGCCTCGACGGCGCCAACTCCCCCCCCCTCCCTCCCGTGTGTGACCCGCTGTCACTGCTGGCCCCAGTCGCCCAGCAGAGCCATACCACACCCACTCACAATAGCGGGCGGTCGCGAAGACCCGTACCAATAACGACGACCGCCGCTGCGGTGTGTCGGTTTATTTGTGCGCTGCTCATCCCGATCGTATCGACGACTACGTGTGGGCTTCATCTATATCATACGCAAACGGGACCACATAACCGGACACCTTCCGAGTCGATATCGTCACATTGATACTTGCATTACATAGGTGCAAACTATATACATACATACAAACTAATACATTCATACATACTCCGTACATACACATACATACAACATACATACACCTACTTACATACCCATCCTTACTTACATACTTACATACTTACATAACTAAACTTTGTTATATTTTATTATTTTCCCCCTTCACTCGGCATACGGGAAGCCTAGGCCTCGGTTCGCCGCGAACTTACTACAGGGCGCCCCCACGCACGCGGCGCTCCACGGTTAACGCTACGCGCTACATCACCGTTACGCTCACCCTCACCGTTACGCCTTCCGAAGGTTTGGGGGGATAAGGGATTGTAGGGATACAGTCGGAAGGAGGAAGGAGGAAGGAGCTATTAGTGTTTACACTCCGCCCGGTGGCCTCTGGACGGCCTGCCTTCCCCCCCGAGCGCATAGCGTGGTTGGGAACATCACGCCTGGACTTTTTTCGCTTCTGGACTCATTCCTCTGGGGGACATACTGCATCGGTGGTACTCTCTCGCACGGTCACGGAACCGGGTTCAGGAAGGAAGTGTGTACGTTTGGAAGAGCGATAGGGGAAGGAACGGGGCATAGGACGACTGGTTATATACGGTTGCTTGCTATACAAACAGCGGAACCGCCCCCATTTACATCCCACATCCATCCACAGTCTATCCAACAGCTACATACATACATTCATATATACTCACCCTCGACGACTCTAATATCCTAATTACACCACACACCCCTATCGCCTTGCGCATCCCGGTTCAGCTCGGGGTCGACGCAAACCAACGCATCAATCATTCCTCCTTCAACTCCCCCCTCCCACCCATCCGCACAGGCCAACCCCGGAGCTGTCACTGCCGTGGCGTCGCCGGGGGTGGGGCTTGCGAGTGGCTTTGGGCAGCAGAGTAAACAGTCACAGCAATCATCGGGTGGTAGCAGCATACCGCACAGTCAACACTCATCATCACCACCAGCATCATCACCACCCTCGGGGAACAAAAACACACAGAATCAAGTCAACACACCAATAACCGTGCCACTGGCAACCGTGGCGCCTGCAGGAGCGGCAACGAGTACCTCCTCCTCCTCCCCCGCATCTACATACCACCACAACACAAGCAGTACATCCACAAACATCAGTACTACTCCAACAAACCCCCAAACCCACACTAATCCCGCACCAGCAGCACCAGCAGTACCTCCAGTGCCAACCACAGCACCAACACCAACCCCTAAAATGCGCTCCTCAATCGCCTGCGCCCGCTGCAGGAAGTCGAAAGTCAAATGCGTCAACTCTGGCATAGGGACTACGTGCAAGGCCTGCGAGAGCAGCGGCAGAGAATGCGCATACCCTGTTGCGGGGGTAGTGGCCACAGCATCGTCGGGGGTGGTGGGGAGTAGTGGCAGCTC
>Ga0307514_10000878_pt1 | contig 47114 bp, 45 predicted proteins | sample 16_EM_MG_FD_203088 | JGI IMG/M metagenome (GOLD analysis project Ga0307514, IMG submission 203088) | Populus trichocarpa ectomycorrhiza microbial communities from riparian zone in the Pacific Northwest, United States - 16_EM | ecosystem: Host-associated > Plants > Roots > Unclassified | place...
TCATAAAGCTCTGCTATGTTGTCCCTTGCTGATTGAATAAAATGGGATTTAACCTTATCGACTTGTGCGCGAACCTGGTACCAGTTTGAGCGTGTAATATCCAACGTGGGCCGTTGCTTCAGCATAACTCTTTCAAGATCTCCTTTGTGCATGCCTCAAATGCTATTGACCAAATGTTGTTTTGCTGCATTGCGGTGTTCCAGTACATCTCTATTATCTACCAGTGTGGGGCTTCACCTAATACTTTCACAATGCATCGCGTTGCACAACTCACCGTCTCCAAGTCGCTTGCACTCATAAACAGCCATCTGTTCCACATGTAGAGCTCCAAGAGCCTACCCATTGCAAATGCAAGACGCATCATGTCGGAGTGACCAAATTGATGGATGCTGCGACTTCCGGAGACCACTGATCGAGGTGTAGACACCGCCTGCGGTTGCAATTGCCACAGCCTCTGTCCCTGATTCCCTTCTGTAGCTCGCGTTCGCAGTGGATTTGTAATGATTGCGCGGGCTTCTGGATTCGGGATGGGGGTACGCAGGTTTTCAAGACCGCTGAGACTTGTGGGAGTGCTAGCAATGCCGGATGCGGGGCTGGATACGACGAGACGCGTTGAGTGTGTCTGCCGCCTGCAAAGTCCTCCCTTCCGGTGCTGATCTGGCTGCCCCGCAAAGCCCCCAGTCATATGCGAAGCCCGAATTCATTGGACCCCAAAACTGCCGTGATGGAAAGCATCCTGACGATATGATCAAAGACTTCAGAGCATTACTCGACAATACGCAAGATGCAATGCACCGCACAGCAATATACAGCAGCACGCGGGAGTTTATAACGCATAAGAGTCGTAACAAGATGTATATATTGGATGAACAACTGCATGCAATGGAGCTCTGTATTTACCATGGTATTAAGGTTCAAGTGGAGGGTTTAGAAGGTGAATGCATATCTCAGATGTGTCGATGCACAGGAAGCCAGAGCTGGCGCGGAGGGGAACAACGGAATGACTGGGTGTGGGTAAAGCAACGCCCGGGGAGGTGTTATGGCGCGCGGAATGGGCATCTCCCGTGGCAACTGCAACAACTATTCAACATCAAGCTCCAAAACGAGGATGGAGCTTTCGTTGAGTACTGGTTAGCCCTGGCGCTCACCACAATACAGGAAAACACGGGTAACTTGGATCCCGTCTCGAAATTTGTACAAGTGAGAAAAGCACCGGCAGCCGTTGCTTTGCAAGTTGTCAGCGTGGGAAACATCGTCGGCTGCGCGCACGTAATTCCAGAGATAGCTACTAGTAGTAAGACAGGAGACGGACGGAACGAGCAATGGATTGTCAATAGCCACATAGATCTGGCGACTTGGAATGATGTGTATAATTAGTAAAGAGAGAATTGCATTTTGCGCGCAAGTAGAAGGAACGCGAGGAGAGATTTTCGCAGTGTCACCCATCACCTTGCAATCCCGTATAATTAGTAAAGAGAGAATTGCATTGTGCGCACAGGTAGAAGCAACGCGAGGAGAGATTTTCGCAGCTTCACCCATCACATTGCAATCCCGTATAAGTAGTAAAGAGAGAATTGCATTTTGCGTCCAGGTAGAAGCAATGTGAGGAGAGATTTTCGCAGTGTCACCCTTCGCATTGCAATCCCGATGCAAGCGCGTACCCAATTAACCCATTCCGACGTATGGTCACAGTTGGCCACAACTCCAGAGCGTTCGTTTACAATAGGAGACTGACAGAGCAAGAAGAAACGGTGAAACAGCGATCGAAGGGCGATATTCAACGCGACACGTCGTATTGAGGCCGGGCGTGGAGTAATCCGCCACCGGAGTGTCTCTGACAGCTCTGACGGAGCTCGTCCACTCTGACGGAGCCATTCTGCCCAGACGGAAATATTTTTTGCTGATGCACATCTTCATCATTGAGGAGAGTGAGAAATGGATTGAGGATTATATTATGAGAAAAACTGGTGGGGGAAGAAAACGAGTTGAAGACGCAGAGGCAGCGATTAGGCAGGAGCAAGAAGATAAGGAGGCTGCTGAAAATGCGGGATTGTTGACTGGGGAGCCCGGAAAGATGTTTCATGAGATGATGATTGCTATCGAAGATACTCTCAGCGATGTTGCATGTTCCGACAATGGGGAAGATGGTGAAGATAAGGATTGTGAAGATACAGAGCATGGGTAGCTGGGCGAAGATGACAAAGCTGGCTGGGTAATGGGCACAATCACCATCACGTTGCAGCAGTGCAGGGTGACGTATCTTTCGAAGCCGATAATGCTTGACAAATTGACCCAACCAGGATGGCAGGACGCAGCTGACTACTGTTGTGGAAGAGACAAGAAGCACAGCAAGGTTGAAGTGAGGGTTCCGGCAGTCACTCAACTGCCAACAGATGACGATGCAGTGGCATCTGCACCTACAACATTTGTAGAGCCAATGGAGTATCTTGACATCGTCCCCAGAATATTGCAAATGCCGAAGGGACTTCTCGACCAGAAAGTAGTCATATGAGGCAAGGTTTTTGGAAGCCGCAGTGAAACAGAAAACTACCCGATCTTGGGTCTACCACGGTGCCTGATTCATCACTCCTTCAGGATACAAACCCTGCTGAATTTGTAAGCTTTTTCCACTGCAAATTGCCTCCACAGCTGATGACCATATAGAAATTGGATTTTGACAAAGATACTATGATGAAGCCTCCTCCTTCAGAGGACTAATTGAAAGGAAAATTTGCAGTTTTGATGTCATATCTCGGTGAAATGCAATTTGTGTAACAATTTTGCTACACGTTAACTTTTTGCGGATTTCAGTGACCAAATTGAGAGACATGATAATTTGTCTGTGCATCTGCAATGATCAAAAGCACCACACAAAAGTTCTGCAATCCAAATAAGGCTGTTAGACAGCCAACACCTGTGATTTCTGATTGCCAATTACTGTTAAGTGAGAACACGAAAGCTATATTAGTGACAAAATACACCAACAACATCTATGTGAGTGATGTCATACGAGTCATAGAAAGAGCAGTCTGTGCTCAATTTGAATCAGTCTGAATGTTGTGCGTTATGCCGTATTCGTCCATGTATCCAACTGCATAACTCTATACACAGGCCTGGTGCACATGGTGGAGATATTTTCCAATGCTTATGATCCGTCATGGAAATTGAGGAGAAGGAGGTTGATGAGAAAAGGTGAAGAGGTTGAGCTGTATTCACCAAAAAGTAGTGAAATGATCTACATGCCATAAATTGCCGGCTGAAAGTGCAGGAATGTGATATGGCTACGTCATCACCTATTCAAATAATCTGGCTAGAGGTTGATCAGAAATTGAGAGGTCAGAAAGCTCCAGGATGCATTTGATAATAATAAAAAATGCAATATTCAATGAAAATATTGAGTATACAATTCGTAGTATACAATGGTTGAGTGTACAAAGGCCATTTCAATGTGATCAATGTGAGCAACAACAGAGAGTTAATGATGTTTAGTCATACACATTCGACAGTCAAAAGGCTGCATTGTTACGTCCTTCCAAAGTCAATATACTGGTCGGCGTTATACTAAAAACGGCAAATGACCAGCTTGTTCCTCTATACTAAATCTGAGCATCAAGGGAGAGTCAATGATTCTAGGCCTTACATCTTGGAAAATCCAAACGGCTGACAGACCACATCAACTCATAATCGAACTATCAGCCGCCTCTCTATGCAACAATTATTGTGACAACAATGCTAGTGTGTCCTAAAAATTAGCGTCTACAGAGCGTTAAGGACTTGAAGTCTTGCATCTTGGACAATCCAACGGCTGTGTGGCAACATTAACCTATAATTGAACTAATGGCCGCCTTTCTAGGTATAAATGGTTGAGATATCATTGCTGCTATGTCATGAATATGAGCGACAATGGAGCATCAATGATTTCAGACCTGGCATCTTGGATAATCAAGGGGCTGGGCGATGACATTCATCCATAATCGAACTTCCAGCTGTCTTTCCTTGGAAAACTGCTGGCGACAACATTGTAAGTATGTCCTGACAGGAGCGTGAACAATATTATGCCTTGCATCTTGGCTAATCAAAGGGCTGTACAATGACATTCATCTATAATCGAACGACCAGACTCCTTTCTAGGCAAAAATGCTGGCAACAATATCGAAACTATGGCTTATAGTGAATGTCAATAGAGCGTCAACGGAGCGTCAGTGATTTCAGGCTTTCCATCTTGGATAATCGAGGGGCTGTGCAACAACATTAATCCATAATCGAACAATTGGCCGCCTTTCTGTTCAAAAATGCTTTTCACGTCATTGTAACTGTGCCATTACTATGAGCATCAATGGTACCTCAATAATTATAGAGTATGCATCATCGGACAAGTTGGGGATGTGCGTCCACATTTTCCATAATCGAACAATAGGCCAGCTGTCAAGGCAAACATGCTTGTGATAACATCATAACCATGTGACATACTGAGCGTCAACGTAGCATCAACAGAGTTTCAATGGAGTGTGAATGATTTTCGATCTTGCATCTTCGATACTCTAAAGGTTATGGAACCCAGCTTATCCATAATCATCCAATCGGCAGCCTTTATCGGCAAAAATGCTAGTGACAATGTCGCTTCCTCCTCCTACAATTGAGCGCCCAGGGAAAGTCAACAATTTTTAGTGTGGCTCGGCAAGCTACACAGCAATGAAATGTATTGTGCTGTTCCTAGATCGAGCTTAACGTGGTCAGTCTTTTCAATATGTCCTTGTATACACCTTCACAAATATACATGCAATGTCTCACAGATCTGAGTTTTTTGCCTGTAGCTCTAGAGTCAGTATTTGGGAACATGCATTCTGAATTACTGTAATGTTACTTTCAGCAGTCTCTCAAGTCAGATTACCCAACATTTAAATTCCAACTGCCATGTTGGATTCACAATCTTTAAACAGCACATTCCTAGAGGTAATAATCTCTTCCAAAGCTAAACGTGTCTTTATTCGTTATGTGAGCCACTGTACTTTGCAATTCAACTTCGATGCTTGGTGGGTTTCAATAAATGTGGGCTCAAAATGTCCTGTTTCTTGGAATAATTCTACATGTGCATTTACATGGTGAGTGTATTTGCACTGCGGAATTGTGGAGACCAGCAGTCCTGCAGTCATATGTATCATTTGTCATCAAGTTCTTCACCATCAATTAGAACATGGGACCAGCTCAATGGGGAAACACATGCTGGCAAAAGCTCACTGTGTAAAGTTAAACAAGTCAACCCAGTTGGAAGTTACTGGATTGCATAGTTCAACAGTTGATGAAACAGCTTTCGCCATCCTGAAGAGGCATGGAAGTCGCAGAATTACAATGGTACGTTTGCCGAGGAAATTCATATTTGACATCCAGCTTAATCCATATTGACCAAAATGGCAAACAAAATTTCCCCAACTGCTAGCTACGGACTTTGAAAGATCCAAATTTCACCATGACATGTGCACTCACTATTTCGTATTAGAATTTTTTTGGACTCATATTCCCTTGAATGATATATCCAATCACAAACTGTGAAGGTCATATAGAACATTACAAAGTGACCTACTCCTGCCCTCTGCTGCAACTCTTTGCAACATTTGCCAAGGGAAATATGCACTGACCATAGATGCAATTAAATAGCAATTGTCATCCCGAAATAAAGTTAGTATAGCTTTGGACAGATGGACAACAACTTAGACACTCACCATAAAATTGGTCATTGCTCACGATATGAGACAAAATTGGGCATTGCGTGAAGTACAACTCGCATTTGATGGGGTTGATCACCTGCTCATGTTCAGTTTCGAAAGCTAATTAAAGATGATAGGTCAATCTCCACCATACCAGAGGAAGGTTTGCCTGCCTATAAAGGACGTGCTCGATCATTATCACCTTGCCAATGGCCGCTTGCTTGAAATTTTGACTGATAATGCTTTCTCAAATTACTCGATGACATGTAAACTCCAATCAACACTTGAGAACACCAGAATCGAGTGGCCGGCATTGAATAACCACATACCCTGCATGGCACACATCATACAGCTGGCTATAGGTACATTCATGCGCAGGCTGAGTCAAAATGGCCGCACGTAGTCTTGGGAAGCCCATGAGCGCGATCAGCAATGTGGACTGAATGTAAGCATAGAAATTGCGAAGAGTCAATGATTTCGAAAAGAGGGCAGTGCTAGAATCAATAATGTGCCGGCCATGAGACCAGGTTTACCAAAGATAATTGAAAAAGTACGTATTTGAAAATATTTTGAAACTCCTGAAACTGACCGTCATATAGCAGATGCATTGCACTACAACTGATGATGAATGTGAAGACACATTGGGACTCAACACGAGAGTTGTTTGAGCGAGACTACCGACTACGAGAATTCTCCCACGAGTGGGTCTAAAATCCAAAATTCAGTGATTCCCTGCTACTCTTCACAACACAGGATGAATGGACCATTACCAAGTACATGATGGAAGTTTTGAGGCCATTTCGATATTAGACACTGTGGATGTCAAAGAGACATACAGTCACTTGGCATTATGTTATCACAGTGTACAATAACATGTCCAATCATATGGATGGCATTATGCGAGCTTTCGCTAAGATTGAGAGTCAATGGAAGGAAGATTTGTTTTTCGCCGTGATGTTAGCTAAACAGAAGCTGTCCAAAGATTCTGCTGAAGTGACTCCATCGACAGGTATGCTTCTAATGTATACACATATCCTTGATCTTTTCCAGAAGTTGCAATCGTTAAGGAAGTGGAATAAGGGAATGGATACTAATTCTGAGGAGGAGACATCCTATACTACCCAATGCCAGGAGGCCTTTCTGAAGGTTGTGGAAAATGAACATTGTGCCAAACATCGACATGTTCCGGTCAATAAACCAGAATGCGTACCAAGCATCAATCTCATCCCCTCAGTAACTGCTTCAGGATCCGGTCAATCATCCTTTGATCCATATGATTTGTCCGGCAATGTTGAAGAATACCTAACGGCTAACAATGTGGCTGGAATAGCACCTGGACAAAATGATAGCGCAGCACACTTATTGACTGCCGCCAGGCTGTACTTGAATTGACTGCCTAAAGCACCAAATAACTGTGCGCAAATTAATCCAAAATCTCAATGATTACCACTCCGACCCATTGGAGAATAGCAGTACATTTTAGATATCGGACATAACCGACTGGTGGCATCAACGGGAGGAATCGCACACAAAGTATGGTACTCTCTGCACTGTGGCGCGCAAAATATTTCCTATCATACCACACGAGGTCAGAGTAGAGGGCTATTTTACCCTTCGCCAAGAGGTACTCTGCTGGAGGCAGTCAACATCCACAGGTGAGCCTTTTCTCGAAAAGATCGTCGTAAGGCAGTTTGCTCAACCCAATACCAGCATGTTGGCAATTGACAACCCTGCATTGGATACGATGAACACAGAAAACGACTCTGAAATAAAGCACCTGACGTTGGAAAGGAAATTGCACAGAATGCCCAAGGTTCACGACTTTTTGGAGATGTGGCAGGGCAGCCAAAACCTATGTGCTACACAGACGGAATCTCGCGCTCAAAACAAGCAGAGAACAGCCATAGGATAGATTTCGGACATGGTAGAGATTGTCCAAGCATTCTGGTCACTCTTTCAACATGATGGAGCGGCTGCATTTATTTTGTCAGAAAGATTACCTTTGCCACCAGTGTTGTCTGCAAAGGCCTTCCCTGGATGACGAACACGAATATTAAACATTTGCCAAATCACAAGAATTGACCATTGTCCAGTGGAAAGTGAGGAGGATAGCGTACCTGAAAGCATTTGGAACAGCAAAAATAGGCTTAACTGGAATGGTGACTTGGATAATTCAACTGACAGTGAAAATGATTGTGTCGCAGACTTTGAATTTAATACAGGGCGAGACAACACCATCGAGAATGCGGAATGCCTAGAGCAACGGAATGTGAGTGCCTGATTAATTCTTGCCGGAAATATTTGGCCAACCCAGAAGTCAAAGTGACAGGCTGAAAAATTGTTGGTGACGGTCAGTCCAGTCGAAATGAGGAGAAACAAGGGAGTGCAGAAACAGTAGTACATAATGCGTCAATCATTCTCCAGCTTCTTTGGATACCTTGGCCCAGAGTTTCAGTTAGATATATATTACGGGCAAATGGTGAGCTGTAGCTTGTGACCATAGGTTGATTAACAGATGTATAGCAGGTGCAATGAGGCATTTGGCAAGATATATAAATTTTGGCTGTGTGACTGCAAACACTGCAAGAATGTTACTGCGCTTGGCTTCACCCCAGGGCCAAGTCTCACTCTGACAGAAAGACAACAAATAAGTTGAAGTCATGATTAAAACTATTATCGATGGCAGCAGATATTAAATGCACACTACATTAGACTGAGCGTCAAGGGAGCATCAACGATTTGTAGTCTTGTAAGTACTGTAATTAAACAGGAATTTGGATGCTGTTATGTATAACTGACATATTGGCAGCTTTTATAGGCAACAGAGGCAGGGAGACAGTCACCGCCCCATTCTGAGCATAAGCGTCAATGGAGCGTCAATGATTCTCAGTGCAACATTTTCCACAATGGAAGTGTTCCATAGTAACATTCTTCACCAGTGATTGTATTGAACATTTTGTAGGCAATAGAGAAAGTGACACGCTCATTCCCCCATCTGAAATATGACCGTGAATAGTGTTTCTAACTATTCTGGGCTACCCGGCAGCGGTCCGGGTTGGAACCGACCCGCAGGCCCCAGTCCAGGCCTGGAACTGCCAAGCAACCCAAGCAGGGTGACTCACGTCTGGTTGGTACCCGGACCGGACAAAAACCTGTAGTTATTCAACCGGGTTGGAACCCGACTGCAGTTCCAACTTTACGGTTCCTACAACTTTCCTAATAACTAAGTCTTTGAGTTCTGATCATATCGTGACATGATTAGTACCTAGATTGTGCAGTCGTAGCAGCTCATTCACTTCCCGCTTTCAGATTTGCAATCCGACTGATACTTGTTGAGTGGCTGGAAAATATGTGCACAATTTATGCGAAATCAGAGGGATTCAATAGCGACTCAACAAATGTCGGTTGGATTACAAATCTGAAATTGGTCGGTTCAAGAGCGGCCAGAACTGTACAGTCTACGTACCTACCATGTCACGATACAATTAGAACTGAAATACCTGATTGGAGACAAAGTTGTGATGTTGAAATACCGGGTTGTTGGTGGTAAAACCGGCCCAATTGCAACGGTGAGGGTTGTCATGTGGTAAAACCCGTTGCAACAGTTCCGTTCCAGTTCCAACCCTCACCCCACACCGTTCTAGCGGGATGGAACCGTTGCTGCCAGTCACCGTTGGTAATTGGTAGACGATTTTTGGTCTTGCGAGTCAGATACTATAAAGATGATTTGGTTGGTATAATGTATGATCACGGTATTGGCCGCCTTTACAGTTAACAATGCCTGTGAAGACATCATAACTACTCCCGAGAATGAGCATCTTCACAGTGTCAACAATTCTTGTTCTTGCATCTTTTATAATCATGGTGCGGTGGAACAACATCAAGCTATAATCGAAGTATTGGCTACATTTATCGGCATGAAAGGTTTTCACGATATCGATACCACCACCATTTAAAAATGAACGTCAACAGGGCCTTAACATGTGATTGTTTTCCATTGTTCAATGGCAAAGGGCAATGTGACCTCTTTAACCCATAAGTATACTATCTGCCACCTTTATGGGCAACAATGCGACACATTATCTCACAACCACATTCTGAACATGAGCTTCAACGGAGTGTCAATGATTATTGGTCTTGTATCTTGGATACTGTAAGTGCTATGGAATGGTATTAACTCATAACCACCGCATCAACTGCCTTCATTGGCAGACATGCTTCTGACATTACTGCATTAGCCGCGTCAACATGAGTGCCCATAGAGCATCAAGAGTATTTGTAGGCGATCAGTAAGCTATATAGCAAGGAAGTGCAGTGCATTACTGCTAAATTGAATTCGAAACAGTCAGTCTTTTCAATTGGTCTCAGTATAGAACTTCACAAATATGCCTGCATTGTGTCACAGATCTGATCATTGTTTGCATGTAGCCCTAGAGTCAATAATTGAGAACCAGCTTTCTACTTTGAGATAATGCAACTTTTGACAATCTCTTCAGTCGAATTACCAAGCATTCAAATTGCTAGAGATTATGATTTCTTCCAAAAATGAACGTGTCTCTATTCATGATTTGAGTGACCTCACATTACAAATTATATTTGATGGTTGGTGGGCTTTGATGAATGTAGGCTTGCAGCATCCTATTGCAAAGAAAAATTCTAGAAATGCACCTGCAAAGAAAATCTATTTACACTATGGAATTGAAGAGACCGGCAGCCCTGGCATCATATCTATCATATGTTATCAAGTTCTTCGCCATTCATCAGACCATTGAACCAGCTCAATGGGGAAAGAGTTATTACCAACAGCTCACATGGAATAGTGAAATATATTAACTGAGTGGGAAGTCACGGAATTGCCTTGTCTGACAATTGATGAAATATCTTTGGCCATATTTAACTGACAAGGTAGTTGCAGAATTCAAATAGTATGTTCACATAAGCAATTCATATTCAACATTCAGGTGTGATTCATATTAAGTGATTTCAAAGACTAAACACTCCAAACTGGCATCTAGGTACATTGTCACTTCCGAATTTCACCAAGACAGATAGAATCGCTACCTCATGTTTGGATTTGTTTCAGCCCATATTGCACTGAAGGCTATATGAAACCAGGAGCTGGGACGGTTATAAAATGCATTATGCAGCGAGCTGGCGCTGCCATCTGCCACCACTCTTTGCAACCTGTACTGGAGGGAATACCCTCTGACAGTGGATGCAATTATGAAGCAACTGCCATTATGAAATCATATTAGTTTAGCTTTCGATGTGTGGACATCAACATACAAACTTGCCATAATGTGGGTCAATAGTTGCTATATGAATTCGAATTGGACATCGGGAGAGGTAAAACTTTCATTCAATAGAATCGATAGCCGACATGTTTCTTTCATCGAAAACTAATTAAGGATGATCAGTTGAGAGTTAACCAAATGGAGCCAGCCTAGCGGTCCTTTTGACGGAAGTTCTTGATTGTTTTCAGCTAACTGACTGCAATATACTTCAAATTACAACCGATAGTGCTTTCTTAAACTGTTTGGCGACTGAGGCCCTGCAATTTGCCCTTCACACTTCCATACTCAAGTTGCTCAAATTGAGGAACCACAGACCATGCATGGCCCTTGTCACACAGCTGGCTTGAGGTGAATTCATGACCAGTCTTAGTGTAGAAGGTTGCAACAAAACTTGGGAAGCACATCAGCGTGATCAGCAATTTGGACAGAATGAAAGCATACACAATGAGATATGTCAGAGACTTCGAAAGGAGGGCAATGCTAATATCAACAAGGTGTTGGCCAGGAAACCAGGTTTGGTGAATATAATTGAGAAAGTACATAGTTCAAGAAATGTTAAATATACTGAAACTGACCATGATATAGCACACATTGCTTGTTGTATTGATTATACCGACACCAGGTTGTCAAATGAGTTCATTGACTGTGAAACAGCCAACAACCACATCAAGGTACCAGCAATTATGAATGTGAAGTTGCATTGGAATTCTACATTGGTATTGCTTGAGCAAACCTACTGGTTATAAGAATTCACCTGCAAGTGGCTCCAGAATCAAGAATACAGCGGTTACCAGCCACTGTTTGCAACACTGGATGAATGGACCATCGTCAAGTACATCAGAGAAGGTTTGAACATAATCCAATACTGGACCCTGTGGATGCTGAGAACGCATACAGCTACTTTGTGTCACATTACCATGATCAACAATGACATGTTTGGTCAGATGGATGGTGTTATACAACCTTTAGCTAACAAGAAGCCTCAATGGAAGGAAAACTTGTTCTTAGCCATGAACTTTGGTCGACAGAAGCTGTCCATATAGTATGCTGCAGTGAATACAATGACAGGCAGACTTTTCAGTTCAGTGCAAGTTCTCAATTCATTTAGGAAGTTGCGATCATTTAGAAATTGGGACACAGGAATGGATATTAATGCTGACGACAAATCTTTGTAAACTACACAATACCAAGAGGCATTTTGGAACTATATGGAGAATCAATAATCTGCCAGACATAAATGTTTGCCCGTCATCAATTCCGAAATCGTATCAATCAACAATCCCATCGCCTTCGCAACAGCTTCAGGATCCGGTCAATCTTCCATTAAGTCATTCGATTTGTGGAACGATGATGAAGAATAATTAACACCTGAAAAGGTGCCTGCAATAACACCCGGAGGAAGCCATCGTGCATCACACTGATCGACCACCGCAAAGCTCCATTTGAATTTACATCCTAAATGACCAAGGAACTGGTCGCAAGTAAGTCTGAATCTTCAATACTACCCATCCGACTCAATGGAGATTTGCAGTACAGTTTGGCTACCGGATATTGCAGACTGGTAGTAACACAATGAGGAAATGCACTCAACTTATGCGGATCATTGTAATGCATCGGGACAATGTAAATCACTCTGGAAGCCACATGCAAACCTCCCAGACACTCCGGTAGCCCTCACGAGTGCTTCAAAGTACTTCCAGATGCTCCCAAGCCCCCCTGGAGCTTTGCAAAGTGCTCTCAGACTCTGTAAGTGCATTCTCAGTTGTTCCTCAAATCACCTGCAGTTATGGATGTGCATTCTGGACTATACGAGATTTGACTGATAGGATAGTCAAATTGTGGAGTGGGTGGTACACATGCACCGGTCAGTCGGAGACATCGAGAGCAGCGCTTTCGCCGACTTCATGCCGTATTCTCAACACAGGTGTTCTTAGGGTTCCATAAGCAGAAGGCATGTCGTCTATCATATGTCTTTGTTAGTGTCACAAGATTTACTACCTCATAATACGGCATGCGTTATTTAAGTATCTCTATATATATACATATGGTCAATCTGACCACAGATGGTAGTCAAGCATAATTAAAGGAAAACCTGGACAGGCCCATTGAGAGAACCTGGAGATGCACCATGTGGAGGCCGTTGTGGTGAATTGACATAGCTAGAAGGCAGAGAGCCCACCAGGAACTTTCCGCCACACCTCTCGCAACATCCACACTAAATTTGTGAGGGAGAGCTGTTCTAGCTCAAGGAGCGCAGGAAGAAGGTGAGAAGATATGATACCACCCGGCCATGAGGATTCACAAAATCTCGGCAAGAGCAACTCTGACTAACAGTTGGGACAGATAAAGTGTGTATTTACGTTGTATGACAAGATGAGATGAAAATACTCTGGGTCACTCATTCCACCACCATCACTCATGTATATCCGTACACCCACCATCGCTGCTCAACGATGTACTTGGAGGCCGTAATCGAGTGAGTCCGGAGATGCATTTGGAGGCTGAGATCGAATGAACTGGGAGATGCACTTGGAGGCCATGATCAAGCGAGTTCGGAGATGCACTTGGAGGCAAGCATGGTGTGAACTCAGAGATACACTCCGCAGGTGTGATTAAGCGAGTTTGTTGATGCAAGTGGAGACCGGGATTGAGTGAACTCAGTGATACACTCCGAGGCCATGAACAGCAGAGTTTGGAGATGCACTTGGAGGCCATGATTGATTCAGTGTGGAGATGCAACTGGAGACCGAGATTGTGTGAATTCCGAGATGCACTGGGAGGCCTTGATGGAGCAAGGTTGGACATGCACTTGGAGGCTGATATCGAGTGAACTCAGAGATGCACTCCTAGGCTGTGTTCACGCAAGTGTGGTGATGCACTTGCAGTCTATGATCCAGCAAGATTGGAGGAGTAATTGAAGGTGGTCGATTTGGAGGGTGGCGTGATGGCAGCTGAGACTCTATTCATTGGTTAACTGGCATTGGTGGGAATGTAGCGAGTGGAATACAACAACATCTGCTAAGAGATGACGAACTGCCTCGGAGCGGGAGACATTCGATTATGGGATGACGCTGTACTTGGTGTATGCTGTACTTGGTGCATGCTGTACTGGGTGTATGCTGTACTTGGTGTTAATTCATGATCATGACCTGGAGAGATATAGAGGGATGACTTAACTTCGTGTTCTTAGGTGATAGTAGAGTTGAACACAAGAAAGAGAGAGATCAGAGGGGATGGGGAAAATCATGATGAGAAACTGGGACTTTGAAAATTTCGTGTGCGAGTCAATTAACCATCCCTGGTTAGTGTTAGCAACTGTTCCGGGTTACCCGGCTGCGGTCCGGGTTTGGAACCGGACCAGATTGTCCAGTCCGGGTTGTTACCTGGAAATCAGGGGTACCCGCCGGGTTCGGGGACGGGTTCAAACCGGACCGCGGTTCCCTTTTACGGTTCCTCCAACTTTGGCTCCAATTAAGTATTTGAGTTCTGATCATATCATGACATGATCAGTACGTACATTGTGCAGCATTCGTCACTCTTTCACCTCCCGCTTTCAGATTTGCGATCCGACTGATATTTGTTGAGTGGCTGTGAAATAAAAGCTGAATTTAAGCGAAATTGGCGGGTTTTCGATCGCGACTCAACGAATACTTGTCGGATTGCAAATCGGAAAGCGGGAGGTGAAAGCACGACTAAAACTGCACAATCTACGTATTGAACATGTTGTGATATGATCAGAACTCAAATACTTAATTGGAGCAAGAAATGTTGACTTTTGAGGAGCGGGTTTTGTGTGGAAACCCGTTGCAACAGTTCGGTTTCGGGTTGGAACCGGACCCGGAACCGACCCGGGAATTTGGACCCGTTGCTAACACTATCCCTGGTACAGCAGGTACACGTCATATTCCGGTGGGTAATTACACCGATACAAGGTCTACTAAACCCAATTCGGCAAGTCGTACTTCCGATTTCTCATACCCACTGGTATCCTCCATATTGTTCACATCTTCCCCCTCCATCTCTCTCTTTCTCGTTCACAACTCTTTCATCATCGTAAGAACACAAAGTCAAGTCATCCCGCTCTATCTCTCCATGCCATCATCATTAGTTAACACTGAGTGCAGCATACACCAAGTGTAGCATACACCAGGTGTAGCATACACCAGGTATAGCATACACCGAATGTAGCATACACCGAGTGCAGCATACACCGAGTAAAGCATACACTGAGTACAGCATACACTGAGTACAGAATACACCCAGTACAGCATACACTTAAGATTGTCTGTCATCACTTCATTCCCACAATTTCGAGTTCACCCCTGAATGTAGATTCAACTTCAGAAGTACCTCCCTACTGATTAACCGCCACCAGCCAGTTCTCCGTTAGCACTTGAAAGGTGAAGCCACTTTCTCACATTCCCATAATTTGATGTTAACTAACTGAGGAATAGAGTCTCAGCACAGGGTCCACCTCCGATCAACTGCCTCGAAATCTACCCAGTCCAAGGACTCCTCCAATCTCGCTCGATCATAGCCTGCTACATGTGTATGTCCAAACTCGCTCAATCACACCCTGGGAGTGCATCTCTGAGTTCACTTGATCATGGCCTCCAAGTGCATCTCCAAACTTGCTCAATTGCGGCCCCGGAGTGTATCTTCGAGATCACTCGATCTCGGTCTCCAATTGCCTTTCCACACTCTCTCGATCACAGCCTCCGAGTTCATGTCCAAACTTGCTCGATTATGGCATCCCAGTGCATCTCTGAGTTGACTCAATCTCGACCTCCAATTGCATCTCCATACTTGCTCAATCATGCTCTCAGAGTGAATCTCTGAGTTCACTCCATCGTCATTTGCAGGTGTACCTCAAAATGCCATTGAGCTCCGACTGCAGCGAGTCCAGATATACCATGTCTAGATGGGTAGCTATATAGATACATAGATACCTAGGTGAGAATTAAGATAGAATACATGAGTTATAAAAATCATTCAATTATACGTAGTAGCTATGATTTCCAGGTGCACCAGCAGTGTTCCCAAAGAAGATGTAGTTTTTCCCAGACTGCTCTACTGTGATTCAAGGTGCTCCTGGCCATGTCGCCGGCGCTTCCAGATTAGTCTCTGGTGCTCCCAGGTGCTCCCAGGATTCTTGTCGGAGCTCCCAGGCTTGTCCCTGGCACTCCCAGTTGCTCTGAAGGCCAGCCGGAATGCCCTCACAGGGTCTGATACTCTCCTGAAATTGATGCATCTAAGTTTACACTCCACATCCTCTCAGACACTCCTGCAGGCTTCCAGTAACTAAAATGCATTCTGCTGATGTGTGGCATGAGACATATTCTCTATTGTACACCATGGTGCCATAGTGGAGGTGAGTGTTACCTTTGGGCAAGATGTTATTGATTCGAGTCAGTCAAAACCCACAGAATACACCCTTAGCGAAAAAGTCATTGTAAGGTACTCAGCTTCAGCCAATAACGGGATTTCAGGAGGTGATAACCCAACATTGGATGTCACAACGACAGAAGACAACTTGCAACTGAAGAGACAGGCGGAGGATATTACATTGCACAAAATAGCTAACATGCACTGTGTTTTGGACATGTGGTAGGGCAGCCAAAACCTATGTACTACACAGAAGGAATCTCACTCGCAAAATATGCAGATAACAGCCATAGGGTACATTTTGGATATGCAAGAGATCGATAAAGCATCCTGGTCACTCTTTTAATCTGATGATGTGGCTCCATTTAAATTGTCGGAATGATCACCTCTGCCTCCAGCTGTGTCTTGAAATATCCTCCCTGGAGGACAAACTCAAATATTAAATGTCCACTGAATAAACAGAATCGACCGTCATCCAGTGGAAAGTCATGAGGGTAGCCCAACTGAGAGCATTTCGGTTACTGACAATTGGCTACAATAGAATGGCAACTTGGATCATCCAAATGTCAGCGAAGACCGTGGCCCAGCAGACTATGAATCTGATATAGTGCTTGACAATGGCATCAAGGATCCAAAATGCTCAGAGCACAGAGCTTTGAGTATGGCTCCAATCATCCCTGCATTGATTCAGCCAATTTGGAAGTCACAGAGACAGGTTGAAAAGAGGTTGGTAAAAGTCAATGCATTGAAAACAAGGAGGGATACGGTAATCAACAAAACGATAAATGTAATGCTTCAATATGTTTCACCATCTTGTTTATATAGCTTGACCAAGAGTTACATTTACAGATAGATCATGGGAAAATGGTGAATAGCCACATGGAAATAGCAGTTAATAAACAGAACTATAGTGGACGCAATGAATCATTTAGCAAGATACATGAATCTTAATAGAACGAGAGCAAACAGTGCAAGTATATTACTGTGCTTGGCTTTACCACAGGGCCGAGTCTCAATCTGTCAGAAAGGCAAACAATAAGTTCAAATCATGATGAATACAATTATCGATTGCAGCAGATGTTGAATTGACAATATATCAAAATGAGCATAAACGGAGTGTCAACGATTTTTTTTTGTGTCAGTAGGATAGTTGATTAGTGATTTGGTCATTGTTATACATAACTGACAAATTGGCAGCCTCGATAGGTAAAAGTAAAAGTGACACGGTCAAGGCCCCGTTGTGAGAATTAGCATTAACCGACTATCCACTAAGTTTAGCTTTGCAATCTGGGTAATCTACATTCTGATTGGTTGCAGACATCCATTGAAGAGATATTGGCAACCTTTTGGGGCAAAAACAGAAGTGAAAAGCCACCAGCTGCATTCTGAAAATTGGCGTCAATGGAGTGTCAACAATTTTCAGTAGTCCATAGTGGGTCATCAAAGCATCGCTTGGATATTCGAGCTCAAAACGGAATTATTGAATGTCTTGATAGGCAAAAATGCAAAATATACAATGGGAAACACTAATTCTTGAATAATGGATATTGGAAACTGCAAAACATGCAAAAACAAATTACTGGAAGTTGAACAAGCGATTTTGATATGATACTATTATCAAACACCAAAAACAAGTACATTATATGAATTTCCTGATCGACCCGGTGGACAACCTGCTTACTACCTGTCCAATTCAGACGGGTTGGAAGACTTGCATTGAACTATACCCCATTTTATGGATCAGCTTTATAGACAATGTAGACTGTCAATTTCGGAACAGTACAGTTCCGACCCAGACCCAGATCCGAAGGTAAAGGTATTCAGCAGACAGAGCTGAAGTACACGAATGAAAGTGAGGTTAAATCTATTATATTGCCATATATATCTCGGACATAGCCCCCGAATTATAAACTCAACAGAATATATCTCATATTGTATATGTTTTCACTACATACTATATACAGTAAAATCTATTTCATTGTACATGTTAAACATTATCAGTTTGCACCATGGCCACACTACTGTTACCAATCACAAGGTTCTACATACTATCCAGCCCTGCTCATTTGCTATGTGGCAACAATCGCATAATATTGAGATTTGCAGAATGTTCAAAATACATTCCCAACTACAACCTTGGAAGGTATTCTGTTTTGGGGTAACTAGTATTAATCATTTCTTTGCCCTTTATTTTCCCAACTGTCAGAATTCGTCATTCTCACAGGTACATTTACACCTCGAATTCATCTAATCCATTAGATTGAATTCTGGGCATACTGGTGTTAAGCAATTTGTAACTATTGTATTAATACTATACTTAATAGATATGCTATGCTTTAGCATTTGCAATCTTTCTATTGCAGTATGCCAAATACATACCTAATTATAACAGAATTTACCTATACCTGCAATTAATTAATCTCTTTGAAATCATTTCTCCTTTATCTCTCTGTGACTTATCATGAATTGAATACATCTGGGGCCATCGCCCTCTCACTTGAACCATTTTCCCAGTATTATTACATTTTGGTTAATATTTACTTTTAAATATATTCACTCTACAATTCAAATCTGTTCTGATATCAATATTAAACCTACAGTCCAGTTGATGAGAAATGACCACATCCAGGACACTGTAGAAGCTTACTTCAGAGAGTAAAAGTATTCCTGCAGACATTAAACGTTTCGAGGTGATGCACTGATGAGTCTGGATTCTGGCCGTCATCGCATACTGCGAAGACGCCAATTGCCCATACTATCATTATTTGAGTTATTGAAGAAAACTTTATTGACTTATCTATCGAAAGCTGATGGTAAAATTGACTTATCTGGAAACGTAATCATATTCTCCATGATCTATGAAGATTATTTCAATAATCAACAACAGGTTACAGTTGCTATGAAGCCAAATGCCACTGGGTAATATGATTCAACCTGCAACAGTATTACTGTCTAAGAATTTATGCTATGCAATGACAATAATTCCTTGTTCCAGCTTGCAATTTTTGCAATCTAACTCAGTTCCAGATATATCCATTGCCCAAACACCAAAAGTAGGTGCAGAAATCCTCATAGCAATTCTAGACATACATCTATACAGTAGCTCCTGGAATCACAGAATAGTAAAACCATAACTTTCTGGGAACCAAAGACCAGTAAGGCTTATATTGTCCCTGGACTCCAAATCGCTAAATCTGAGATTACAAGAGTACTCACAGAAGGAATTGTCTATAGGACAATGTCCTCCTGTATTCTATCATATTCAATGTACTCAATAGTCACAAATCCTGTGAATCATCCAATTGACGGGCAGGATGATTTGCATGCATTAAGTAATAGTCCTGGTGGTCAGTCACTTGTATACCAAACTTCAGGCAGTTTCGTTTCAACATCAATTCAGAAATGTTGTAACTTGTAAGTATTTTATTGCAGTTAGAGCAGCTCTATAAGCCAATGAAGATTGATTATATTCCAAAATATACTTGGTAGACACAAGGAATTACCCCAATGTTATTATTTTTGGCAGATTGAATATGCGAAGCAGTTATTAGGAGTGTATATTTGAATTTTAACTCCAAAACTTTAATTTAAATCCACAATAAGCAGCTTCTGTTTGATAATACCTATCAGTGAATCAACATAAAATAAACAATATCATAATCAATTTTTATGAAAGTACTGGATATTATTTACTATTATTTTCTCTATGTCATCAACTTCTTTCAGTGCCCCGTGATATAGTACATATTGTGAGACTCGATTGCACCCCAGCTATTATTTCAGGTCGCTGTAGCTGTTAATTATACAAAGATTGAATAAGTCTCCAAAAAGCTGATAACTCCTATATTTGCTTAAGAAACATTTCAGATCACATTATTTGCTTTCCATATAATACTTAATCAGGCGAAATTCAATATACAAATTTAGCACCCATTGATGAGGTCATTGATATTCCTGCGAGTTGGTACTTCCCAGTTCAGAAAGGTACCCACTGATAGTAGTCACTTCTTTTCAGTCTGAATTGGTACTTCTCTATGTTATTTGTTACTTCTCCATTACTAAATATAGTATAGTTGTGAAGCTGGTTTTCTGAGTCTTGCAGTTATCTTTTTCTGGTGGCATTACACTGTTGTTCCCATAATCTGGAATCTTTGCTGACAAATTTGATCACCATGTAATTCTATCAACGGTACGAATAGACATTTGAATGATATTTCAAATTGATTAAAATTTTATTGGAATTTATTATTTTCCTCCCAGTAGCTATTAATTATAGTAATTGGAAGACTATTCTGGAGATTATTTTTGCTGTTAATGATTTATCAATTCCTGCTGCTGTCAGCCCAGAATAGAATAGAACATAATACTGACAACATTAATACTTTGTTCGTGTAATATAACTTGATTGCTTTGTATTGATTTTGAGTCAATATATGTTCTGAGTATTTATGATTCAGTTAATGGTGTGATTTGTTACTTAATAAAGTAATACACCAAATTGAAAGTTGAAAAATAAATTTGTGTATATTGTATGAAACAGAAGTTGATAATGACGAATTATCAACAGATTATGTTCTCAGCAGTGAGTAATTCATTGCTGGTTGAATACTAGAAAGTATCAGAAAATACCAGTAACCATTTCATTGCAGCATAACAACAATATTGACAACATTTAAGACTTCGTTGGAATTGATATACTACTTGGCAAACAGCTGCAGATCTGCCAATAGTAATCTGCTGGACAATTATATTGCCCCAGATATTGAATAATTACATGATAAGACACCTGGATCAGTTATTGGAGAAAGAAATGACTTTCAACCTATTCAGAATACCCTTCTAGAGTGTTATCCAATTTCAATTCTGACTCCAGTAGGGCATTACTATACCTGCATTCAGATACACTGAAATACACTGAGTAACTACAATATCTCTTGATTATATACATAGTTGAACACTAGAAATGAGCCAGTTTTGACTTTCACTGCGTGATGACAATCCAGTAAGGTTCGAAATGACATTTCATGTGCTTTCAACATTGTTCTAGAGCGGGTGATTGAAAGATATGAGATATAGACTTTGCAGTAGTAAATATGTATTATTACATGTACGCTTGATGATAGCAGCAGCATACAATTCAAAATGTACATGACAGTAGTAGTTGAGCGAGATAGAAAGATACATTATGCAGTGGTCAATAGAATTATATTTGATAGAAAGGGGATCAAGCAGAAGGAATATCTGGCCTGAGTAGTGAGTTTTTTCCAGAGCTAATTTACACTGCTAGGAATGCAACATGAGTTGAAATTATTCAAATTCTTCAAATCAGCTAAAGATGGCAACTTGAAAGATAGTCAATTCAATGAGAGCGAGAATGGGAGTGGAGAGGTTACTGCATCAAATGCTTGTACTTTGGGCAATGGAGAATGCAGAATATTACAAGTTATCTAAAGAGGTCAGAACGGGGCGAACAATGGCAGACTCACATTCTGTGGTATGTATGATAGTTGGTATATAGTACAAATTGTGGTAGAGAGAGATTGATAGTTATAATCCATTGTCATATTCTGATGTAGTAGTCAAATTGTTGCAGATGAACATAGCAATAAAAGCAGATGTGGAAAGGGTACTGGGGTAAATATTATGAAAAACAGAAATAAAGCAAATGTTTTGAGCAATGGTCAATATTAGACACAAAATTGATTAGATGTAACCTCTAATATCTTTAGAAGAACTCTCTCTACAGGAAATCCTCAAACATATCGACCAGATTATACCTCTCATTTCCAACATTACCTCATACTTAGGTACCGCCAGTATTCAACCACTCCTTCAATGTTGTTAGTATATATAGTATTGAATATTTCAAATCGTTGGGTATCCTAATCTTCCAAGTTGATACACTGCAATATATTTATACAATCTGTGATGCAACACTCATAGTCCTAAATATACAGTGTATATATCAGTAACAGTATTGAATTATTGGTCTGTATAAGTTGATAAATGTAGTATTTGCCATGTGGCATGCAATGACTGTTTGAGTAATACCAAATTACATTATAGAATGTATAATGTAGTGGCAGCTAATAAAGTGTGAACATGCAATCTATATTTGTTTACCCCAAATATATGTATGCCATAAAGGAAGTGACATAGAACTCTGTTTTGTTGTCCCCATCTCTATCTCACATTATACTCTGAGTTCTCTTCATCTCTGCTCTACCCAGACTACTTGAGATTCTATTATAGTTGTGGTATCCAATATAATCTGAAATCAATCACTACTGCAGATAGTAATATTATATTGGTACAAAAAGACTTGAATTTGAATAAAAGTATGCTTTGAACTGAAATCGCAGAATAATAATGAAATCAAGTTGCTGTGTCTTATCTGTTTTGAATTACTGACTTTGTAAGTTCTTATAATACAATCAGATTGTTTTATTTTATACCATGTGTATATGAGTGGTGACAACAATAATATTGATATTTTGGATATAAATCAGTTTCGAAAATAGAAAGTATACAGTAATACATTTCCATGACAAATCTCAGATATTGCAATGGCAACAAAGTACAAAAGAATGAATCTTACAGAATAACAACAAATGGGAGGTAATGAAAAGCTGAGAGTTTGGATACTTGAAAGGTAGCTACAATTCAGGTGATAGATAGTACAGCCAGTTGCATAGCAATAATTACCAATTGACTTGGATCTTTAATGTTAGTGACCTTAGTATTTGATCATACATGAATAAGTGCAATACAAATTAATATATAATACATTCAACTAATGATGGTACAAAATGTTCCATATTCATGTTCAAATTTATCGGGATACCACATTATGTTGTATGCTACTCAACATAGCGGGAAAATAATACTGAATATTTGAACTTCGTTTGCCAAGTGGAGGTCCATAATGTCATGCAGATGTACCTCCAGATGAGAACCAATTACTTGCATCCAATTATAGTCCTGATGGTGGCTGCCTGCCAGCATCCATATAGTCTGTAAGACTACAAAAATGTAAAATTGCTGAATTTGATATTATTTCAGGTTTAGATTGACAGTAATTGCTATTGTCAAGTTCAACCATAAACACCATATACGATGGGCATCAGAATTGCCCAAACTTGTAGATTAGAAGCACGTGTATAATACCATCCAAGAATATAATCACATGCTGACAGAGCAAGCTGCAAAGAAGCTCACTACAGTGTAGACTACTGTCCATGACTTGATAAATCACTGTAATGTTACTAAATTATCAATTCTACTTAGCATATATTTGAGAATAGATGTGGCATACACAATAAACAATAATTGAAAAATGGTTTTGAATTTTATTGAAATAACATTCACAATCAAGTTGATGTACATTATATTGGAAATTAGGACAATTCATCCAAGAGTGCTGGTGTGCAACTAGACATAATTGGAAAACTATACATTTACTATTGTTTGGAAAATAAAGAATCTCAAAAAATAAGAAGAACTGACTGCAAAATTAAGAACTAACAGCAATAGTGTAGATACTGGCTCACCAACAAGAATCATTATGGAGATATGTATCCAGGAGTATATGTCCTTTTACATTTATAGCAGCCCAAAATGTTAGAGGTGGAAAGTTTTCCTTTGACTGATAATATAGAAGAATGATACAACGACTGCCTACCCTAAGGAGATCGTAACTAAGCTACTCAAACAGGAAGCTACTAGTAGATAAGAAACGAAACTTGATTTAGATCATTAGCGTTGTGAAATAACTAGTATCCATAACAGAGAAGATCCTACGCAGAAAAATAATCACAGGTAACATCTCAATTACTAGATAAGTAATTATCTTCAACCCCAAGCACATGATGCCACAAAGTGCATGTGCAAGCTCTATGGCAATTTGTTTGAGGCTGCTGACCATGAAGCAGCGGAGTCAGCCGAATTATTGGCTGAGTCAATCTTTATCTTTTCAATTGAGTTCTATTGAATAATGGCAAGCCAAAATACTCCATCCATTATTTAGTTTATTGACTCAAGATGCAGAACTCAGATTTCCAGATTTCAATTAATCAGTCTCTGCAATACTCAATATCATTTAAGCACAATAATGGTGATGGAATACCAAGTAGTTATGCTGACTGCAGCAGAACATGACAGTGTCAAATATATCGGCCAACTTCTAGATATGGTGACTGAAATTATTATACTATAAACAGTAAGTGGTGGAATTTCTAGGATAGGGAAATATTTTCATACAGTCTCATATTATGGACAAAGATATTGATACAAACCTTATGAATCACAATAGTTGAAACATCTATGAACCAAATTGACAGTTCAATGCAACTATGCTAGTGATGGATAGACTATCTGTTCAAGTTAATATTCTGTAATAATCAACTCTAGTTCTGAATATAGACAGCAATAATCACCACTGGCTGGAATATAATATCATTAAGTATACATCTCAGCCTAAACCAAATATGGGGAAAAGTTGGTATTATTAGTAGACTTATGTAAGTTTCAAGAATTTTGAAATATTGGCAATAATCTCTGATACTCCAAGAATTGCTTGGAACTATCAATAGATGCATTGCCCCAAATCCACATTTGCAATGTCACCCTTAGCTTTTATTATAACTTCCAATTCCTCAGAGCTTTTGCACTTAGACACAGCCGGTTCATTAGCAATGACATGGATCCATATGGAAGGATTTACCACTGGGATTGGTTGAGGGTTTCACAGTGCAACCTGTCACACAGGTCCTTGTGAATATGTAAATCTGAATGAGAGAAGCGAAGAGATTCCAGTTAGGAAATTCAGTATTCGAAACGCATTATGATTCAGTTTGAACTGATATATATTACTCACGTAATGAAATGAATTGGTATTAGACAGAATACACCTATCTGGGTTGCGAATACCACACCAGGACAACTCGAACATTGTAGATGTGATACATTCCAAATATTTGTGGAATAACAACGAGATTGACCACAATGTATGATCATAAGTGATATCAGAACAAGAACCACAAGATGAGAAGATAATGGTGATACAATTGAGAATTGTATATCATGCATGCATTTTGAACTGCGTGTACAATGTGAATACACTGGAGAGTAAAAAGAAATATACTGGATATCAGATACGAAAAGTGATTATCAAACTAATATCCCCAATTGCTGCGATATTGACAGTATCTGAGATTCAATCGGGTATTATTCATATCAGAATACCATTAGTGGTATGAGAGTCTGCTTCTGCCTGGATCAGAAAATGACGATCAAAGACATCTGGGATAGAGATTAACTACGTGAGGGAGATGGAGATCAATAGCAATGAACATGTAGAGTGACAGCGAATCAGCAACGAGCAGATACATGAAGTGATAAAGATGCTGTTGATGACATTCATAAACTGATGGTATGTTGATTCACAAATACAGTTCTTGTAATCAGTCAGTTAACCTTGCTGATGGAATCAGTTGACTGCTAATATTTAAGAAATCTATATATAAATAAAAACCAAGCAATTTTTAGATGAATGGAATTCAAGAATTGATGAGAGGTGGCAAGTTGATATAAATTAAGTGGATTCAAGCTTGGATGGTGGTGAAGTGGGTGGAATGTTACCTACAGGAATACGTAATAGAATGTTCACACTGTTGGGAGACCTAGAATTTCATATGCGGTTTTTGGAGGAGCTTCAGTTTTGGTATCGTTTGGAAGAATCTTTAGGCAATACTCTGCGCTTGATTGTGTTGGGGTGTGGTAATTATGGCTGTTATACAATGATGGAGAAGTGTGTGACAGGTTTGTATACAGTTATCAACTTGGTTGTTTTAGAGTTTCCTAGTTGAGCCAGTTGCACTGTAGTAGATTCATAGTTGTCAATTGGACTTAAGGAAGACAGATAAGTTTTGTCAAGATATTCAGTTCAACAGACCCATCGCAACACCATAGCTTTTGGATTTGGTTTTATATTCTATGCAGCATTGGCAACTCTGTGGCATATACAGTAGTATACATATTGCAGTATAAACCAAAGATCTGTTCAAACTCTAAACTGGGAGTCCTGGTATCGAGGATTAGTTAGACAGGCCAGCACAGCAATTTCATATTCATTGAGGTAATAAGTACCATCAGCAACAACTCTAGGTTCCTTCAGAAACACCCAGGTGTTCCGCATGGCTCTGACGGCTGTGACAGAACCTCGTACCCTCTGACGGAGAATTACACACTGCCCGTCACCCAAACGACGGGTCCGAGTTTACTGGACTGATGTAGCGGCCTTGAGGCGCACCTGGGAGCACCTGGGAGCAGTCTGGGGAAAACATCTTCTTTGGGAATGCTGCTGGTGCGCCTGGAAATCATAGCTACTACTTATCGTTCAACGATTTTCAAAACTTATGCATTCAATTTGTTTTCTCATCTATGTATCTATGTATCTATATAGCTACCTATCTACACACAGTATATCTGGACTAGCAGCACAAGGTGATTGAGAAGAATTCGAGGTGCGCCTGAAGATGACAATTGAGTGAACTCAGAGATACACTCCAAGGCCGTCATCAAGCAACCATGGGGATGCACTTGGAGGCCGTGATCGAGCGAGTTTGGAGATGCAATTGGAGACCGAGATTGAGTGAACTCAGAAATTCACTGGGAGGCAGAGATCGAGCGAGTTTGGAGATGCACTTTGAGGCCGAGATCGAGTGAACTCAGAGATGTACTCCGAGGCTGTGATTGAGAGAGTTTGGAGATGCACTTGGAGGCCGAGATTGAGTAAACTCAGAGATGCACTCTGAGGCCGTGATCGAGCGAGTTTGGAGATGCGCTTGGAGGCCGAAATTGAGTGAACTCAGAGATATACTGGGAGGCCGTGATTAACGTGATACAGCGAGTTTGGAGATGCACTTTGAGGCCGTGATCGAGCGAGTTTGGAGATGCACTTTGAGGCCGTGATCGAGTGAGTTTGGAGATGCAATTGGAGACCGAGATTGAGTGAACTCAGAGATGCACTGGGAGGCCAGGATTGAGCGAGTTCGGACATGCACTTCAATCTAGAGGCGGTCGATGGGAGGCGCGCCAGGTCCTGTGGAGGTGTGACACCTCCAATATATTTGCAGCCAATATAAAATTCAAACCATACTACACAATACAACTGTACTGTGTAATATATAACAGAATGGAGTCATTGCTGATATCCATTGCACTATCTTGTAAAATATATAGTATATACTGGATAATGCCGGACTCATAAACAAGTACTAGTGATTCATATTCATAGTGGTAAAGCACATTCAGAACTTCATTCCATTTCGCACCATAGTCAGAATTCTACAATAGAAGCTGCAGCATGTCAGCACAATCTCTTTACTTGATTGCCAAATGTTCAAATACTCAGCTTTCATGTTCATTCTGAAAGGAAATTGAAATGAGCTGTATGTCATAGTAACTCCTGGCATAATCATTGTGTACTTTAATTTGACTATGCAGTACATTGACTTTGATCAATTGGCCAAGCAACATACCTGCTCCAGAGATGTTGTATTTACTAATCAAAAGTAGAACCCAGTATCAAACGATATCAAAGAAACTTTCTTTACTGAATCTGTCAACAGTAATGTCATTACTATACACACACCCATACAGATACAACTGACAAGAGATAGAAGCTCAATAAGTATTATAGTGGAGTCATTGAACCTCAATGTACTGCCTGAGCTTTCTACATGAAATAAATTTGTCCATCAGAATGACTCAACCGCCAACAATATTGGTCATGTATGGAACCCACCAGCAAATGGTAGTTACTGATATAGTAATTACAATTTGAAGTTGGTAGAAACTCCACAACTCGTTTTTGAAGATGCGAATTAACAGATATAATTTTAACATATTCTACTGCTGTCATATCTAATCAGGAGAATCTGAATATCGATGTAGATAGTGAGAAACTAACAACTACATTAGACTGGCAACAAATAATAAGTTTGGCGCAATTGATACTTATTAAGTCTTTGGAGACTGGTATGGAGATTCTATCAGAGGAACTGCCTCTGCTAAGCTACTGGGTATAACATATGAAATGTAGTGGTATAGAAATCATACCAAGATTCAAATATTGATTAGTATATGGATTAATTTACAAATATTGAGGTTTAAACTCTGATGTCAGATTTTTAGTGACTGCTTGCGTGGGCATTGTCATAATGCCAATTGTTACTATTGTCAGATATGATTCCAACATCCATTATACTGACATGCTCAGCTTTCAAAAGAGCTGGCAATAAACAATGGATTATTTGGTATACACTGTATGGATAGTTTTGCTTAACTACAAGCTATCAAAGATCAGAAACTTTGTGGAAGATGCTTTTGTCATTCAGAAAGTCAGGTTATTGCCTCAAGCTGTTTTTCTAAAGTTGGTATGCTACTGTCAAGAACATTCTGTTAACAATTGGATTCAAGATATCTCATGGTGATTTACGGCTGTTGCTTCATTTTGGGAATAATTGTTATGGTGTACTTATTGTAACAGTTCACTTGTACATTAATGGTGACAGCTCCATTGCCTATGATGCTTTGATCAGATAGATTAAAATTCTGATCCAACGAAAATCTGGATGTTATATCATGGGAATGTTTCTTTCTATGTTACCATGCTAATCAGATGCATACTAGTTAATAATACAATTTTCATCCATCAGTACAGCATTATTTGGATACTCTTTGTGAACTTCAGTCTGCTCTGGTGCAGAGTACTATCTATATATTTTACAATTGAAATTCAAAGGAGAAATCTTGTCGAATTAGAGTTATATTCAACATTCTATTAGTAAATTATTTGGACCACTGTACATACATAATCTACTACTTTGTTCCATATTATATTCACAACTGCAGTCTCGGCTGGTATGTCACCGACTAAACACACAGTATATATTTTCTCTCATGTATTCATTTCAACAATTAAAAAGTTTATATATCTGGTGACTGTATTTTGGAAGAGTACATGTAGTTGGAAATAATATATTAAGTGGAGAAAACACACTCCGAAGAGCTGGCACAAATGTAGCAGAAGCTACACTTCAGTACTATCTTGCAATAGATATTTCTGGTTACCCAACAAAGCAAATTACTGTGTAGACTTGAATATACCTTTCAAAAAGTAGTTAGTGAGAAATTGAGAGAGTAAAAGTTGACTGTCCAGTTGACACCTGATATGAAATATGCTGCCTGTAGAGTAGCATACACAATATATGCATATATGTCACATTGCTTGAATATGTTCAGCAATCTAACTATTACACATATACCTTCCAATATATAGTTTCAAATTGTGAGTATTGATCACAGAATCTTCTATAGAATACAAATTGTATTCCAAATGCCCAAGTAGTATCTTGCTGTAAGATATGCAGAAATTGAATACATTTATCTAGCTACTGCTGAGAGACTGATTGACAGCTTCAGAAAGATACCATCAGTATCGTTGATGCAGATACACAATGCCAAACACAAGAATTTGACCAATAAATATTACAATGGATATGCAATAGTATAAGAATTGGAATACACGATTGTGTTTGACATATGAAGAAAGAAACTTGTATTGAGTAAATTTTTGTCTGCCAGAATGGATAATTTATAATTGGTATATTACTTTCTGTATTTACTATTGTATTAAAAATTCACATAATAGCAATTAAGCAATTCTATTTGGCCTACTGGAAGTAAGAATATTATGACATTTCAAATGATAATATAACTTGCAACATCTGTAGTAAGTGCTATTAGTAATCAATTGACCTTAAGTTAAAGTAACATTCAACACTATATAGCAGCACAGAAATACGTACATTTATTTATAAAGCATATACATACACATACACATTAGTATCCACCAGCAACTATCGAATTGGTGGGTTTCTCAATACTCAATATCAAAGTGGAACATTGAATTAACAAGTGGACATAAATAAAACAAAATTTTACCTTGAAAATAAAACAAGTCCATCCACATTGGATTGTGTTGATGTATTTTACTGCTGTCTCCAGATAGCATTGGGGAAATTACCAATATCTAATATCAACAGTGCTTAGAATATTATCTAGGCTTTCCATGAAAGATATATTATAAACCAAATTCCAAATATATATTGTAATCATAATTCTAGAGGAGCTTCATTGTATTCTATCTAAGTGGGCCACAAGGACTGTACATGGATCAAAGTAGCAGTGGAGCTGAATGCCATAAGCTTGTGCCAGAGTTGACATTCATCTCCAGCCAAACAAGGCATCACCCTCTCAGGCCCTACATGACATTTCATGTTCTGGCCATACAAGTCATACTGGTCTCCAGCCATAAATAACATCTTAGTCTCAAGCCATACAATATATCTGTCTCCAGCCATATATGAGATCTCTGTTTCCAGCCATTATAGACACCTCGAACTGGGACCTGTATATGTACTACTCCCCATCTTGAAATTTACCGTAGAGTCAGACACAAATGAAAGGATACATATTTATTGACATAGTAGCCTCCTTGAAACCCTGCAAAGGTATGCTGGGAAAGAGTGCGACCATATGCTGACGATGGCAATCGATCAAGACACAATGAAATCCGCGCGACCAAATGATACCTGAACCGATCCTATATCAATTTCAATCACCGCAGCCTCAATACCCCTGTAAACATCTCGTGCTGAACCTTCGTGAGAGTGTTGGTGATAATCACTGCAATATTCATGTCCATCTATATGTACGAGTAGTTGACTATCTTGTGGGCCAGGAGATTCGGACTATTGTGAAAGCAAACATTGATATACAGTATGTGAGCATTTACAATTCTTGTTGTGATGTGACTTAGTCCGCCATGATTGTCGCAATCAATTGGGAGTGGTACTGTCTCTTCGCTGTGTATATCTAGCTGGAGTTAGACAAGCTAATTCGCTTCACAGGATCCCTCGGAGCTAGCGATGTATCCTGCTTAAAGACTGGATAGATCAATGGGATTCTGCATTCTCGACTGCCACAAGACAGCAGCATTGCTGCATTGAAAAGTATAATCGCCTTGATATATGTGATCAGCACCAGCAATGCACCAATCTGATTCCGTGTAGCCAGCTAGTTGATGATTGCAGCCATTGCTGTTGCTGCTGTAATGCAGTCACATGTTGGATTTAGGTTGAAGATAGTGGAGAAAACATTTTGTGGTGGTGAGATGGCTTCCAAATGGATGGGAATTGAATTAGCAACGTGCAGCTACTGGGAGTAAGATATTGGGCCACATTGCAAGTGCCGTGTACATCATTGAGGCCACAACTACCTTGTAGCCTTTGATATCTTCTAGATCTTCCTCCCTATGATTCTCACCTAGATCTAGCTTCACAGTAGGAACCATTGGAGTTGATGCATTGCTTGGAATTTCAATGTTGCATTACATGAGAATTGTGGTGATGAATGCCTTCGGGCCATGGCTGATACTGGAACTGTTGACTTCTTAGAGGAGATCAATGCTGAGGAATTGGTGTGCCCAGCCGAGATTGGTAATCATGTATCAGCCTGAGAGGCTGACTACAACTTCGATTTCATCTTTTGTAGGGGCTTTAGGGTAGAATCATAATGTTTCATCAATGAACGAAACCATCCGAATATGATCGTGACCGAGATTCAGGATGGGGTCAACCCCGCAATGTTTGACATCATGAGAGAGCTAGACTGTGTTCATATCATTGTTCCAAAGTCATGGTGCGTGATTGAGACTGCAAAGTACTTCCTTCAGTGGAACGATGATCGCAAGGGGATTCAGGCGTTACTGTCAGCGTTCAGGTAAGATCATATTGATTTCATTGTCATCGACCATGGGATTGAGCAAAGCATTGACCAAATCCGGGTGAGTAAGGTCAATGCAATGATTTCAGACCAGGGAGATGAGATACTGACAAGCAGTGAGGAATTCAACCTGGGCATAGGTTTCTCCAAAATCAGTTTGTTTGTAGCCTGCAAATACTAGACTTGTTATGCATTGTATCGTACCATCAGGATGGTATTTCATCTTCGAGACTCAGTTGCAGCCAAGTGGTGTGACTCAGAGTTGTCATGCTTCTTGGGATTTGATTGTTGTGAATGTGTTATTTACCTCAATTTATGTGAATTCGGCTTACATAACACAGTAGCAGTGGTCTCATTGTGGGCTGTCGATAGCTTCAATGTATGTAACTAGATCACTTTTGATCAAGATTGATGCGAGAGTATATGGCATAATGATTACTGCATTTGGGGAGAGGTTTGCTTGACTTCTTGTGATATGTTTCATGTGTGATAATGGTGGTTGGCATGACTGCCTGCCCATGCAAAAGTCCATCTCCATCTGTTACAATTTCCATCACATACTTTATCACTTCTGGTAGCTCAAAAATGTCTGTGTTGTTTCGGTGTTGGCATGAAGCATGTACATTCCTTTCCTCGTTGAATAGCACATCTTGCTGTGATCTTACTACTCAGAATGCTGGATCCCATATCCTTCAAAGTCTAGTTCAATACAGCATGTAACCAACCATTATGGCTGGCTGGGATCTTGGGCTGAATATTCCATGGCCTTGTCGCTCAGGGAGAAGATGACAGGTATAGCAGCTGAATAACTGAAGGTGGTAAACATAACTGTTGGATGTGATAGTATTGACGTCATTGTTGTGAGAGGACTTGCCAAATATGTGCCGCATTACATATAGAGTTGGATATGACATTCAGTAGCCATTATGGTCATAGCTTTTTGTTAGGCCTTCCTTTATAGTTTCCTGGTCGAGGTAGACTACACTATAGATTACATCTCTGCGAAACACAAGTGGCGTCCGGGAGTCAAACACCATTGATTGTATGGTCTGGGTGATAGTGTGGATCAGGAGTTTCAGCAGCTCCAATTCTGGGGTGAGGGTAGTGTATGTCTGGTTTTTGTATTGTATGACGAGCGGCGACTACCTGCTGGAAAGTCTTGTTGTTGTATTCTCCATGGCCATTATCATACCAACATTTTCTCACTTCATATCCAATGCAGTCTACCTGGGCTTGAAATAATTGGTATACTGAGGTGCATATTATTCGCTTCCTATCTGGGAGCACCAAAATGGAGGTGTAGCGTGTATCATGATCGATGAAAAGAAGATACTGGCGATGGTTGGTGGAGGTGGGAGTTGAGAATGGTCAACACACATCCGTGTGTATCAGTTGAAATGGCTTTGTAATGCGCTCAGACCTGACTTTGAGTATCTTTGGCTTGGGTTTAGTCTCAATGCAGGTGGTGTACAGTGAGTTGTGTTTTGAATATCTATCATTCAGAAATTGCATGGCATTGGGATAAATGTAGGCCAGGCAGCGATGCCACAGTTGGGATTGTGAGATTGTGAGTGGCTATTATGTGGGCATGTGATATTCAGTCGATAGTGCACGCTGAGATATAGTGGTATCTGCCTTTGGTGATGCTCTTTCATTTATCCTGTTTCTCCATGGTGAGGTGGACTTTGTAGACACACTTGTGGAAGTGGGTGCAGTTGCTGGAGATATGATATAGAGATTATTGACCCAAGTGACAGTCATTGTAATTGATTGAGATAATATGGAGCACTTGCGGCATCCAATTGTGGATGTGTATCTGGCCATGACCAATTGGTTCAAAGAATGAAGGGAAAGCCAGAACATAGGCATGTATAGAGCATTGACTACATATTGCTGTGAAATGTCAACCAGTTCATGCTGACTTACTGTAACTTTGCTCTTGTCTCCCGGTTCAATGCCTATTGGCAGAAGCAGTTTCTGTATTGAGTTGAATGTATGGAACTCAGTGCACAAGTGGCAAGATGCTCCGGAATCAATGACCCATACAACGGTAACATAGGCTGCAGTCTGTACAATTGCATGGTCAGCTAACCAGCTCAGGTCGCAATCTCCTGCTGTAGGAAGTGATCTGGACAATGTGCTCTGGATGACTGTGTTGCATTGATCTCAGGAACGTTTTAGGTAGATGAAGTTGGCCATGAAGTGTCCAAGTTAGCTGCAATGGTAGCGTGTTCACACATCCATCCCAGAGGTGTTTGTCTTGTCGTGGATTGTGTGATTTCCACTGTGCATATTCATTTCGCTTGCTTTGGTGGTATAATTGCCCATTTTGAAGTCTGTGTGTTTGTTCCTCTACCATCCATCTCTTTGTCCACCTCCCCATCCACCACTCTATCTTCCGCAGCCACGGCCAAGATTTGGACAACAGGAGTATGGAGCTGCTCCTGTAAATGCATGATTGATATCATTGGTTAGAGTTGTTCACTTGGCATATTCACACAGTGTACCAGGTACATCACTAGTCTGCAAGAGCGGGGATCCACTGATTAAGAATAAGGATGGTCATTTAATGTGCATATGATATGGTAGTCAGGATGTTTGTCTTCATGGCACCATCAATATGATTGTCAGTGGAGCTTATCAACATGTAGTAAAAGGTAACTAGAATGATAAAGTTGTGGGTGACCATTGTGTGTGGCAACAGTTGAGAGGTAGTGAAGTTGCGCAGTATTTGAGTGCCACTGGGATTTGTAGCTGCATTATCAGGTCGGTCACAGACTACTTCCAAAATCACGCCAAATAAATTCACATCGCAGAGGACTGGTAGGAACTCATTGCAGGATCCGTGGTGTATCCATAATGACACCTTAAAAGCCGCAAAATGTAAATCAGTCCGGAAGCCATACACCAAACTCCCAGACAGCCAGGTAGCCCTCATCAGTGCTTCTAAGTACTTTCAGATGCTCCCGGGCCCCCCTGCAGCGTTGCAAACTGCTGTCCAACTCTGCAAGAGCATATTCAGGTGCTCTCGTAAGCACCTGCAGTTATTGTGGTGCATTCAGGATGATACGAGGTTTGACAATTATAATATGCAAATACCTGAGCTGCTGAGACCTCTGCATGGCTCCGTGGGAGTCTTCAAGAGTGGCTGAGACCTCTGCGCCAGTCTGCAAAAGACTTCGTCAGTAGCCGAGACCTCTGCGCTAACTTTGGGTAATGAAGGCACGTGAACCGGGGCTGGGTCATGGCCATTCTATATAGTTGGCACGCCACGAGCTTTAGATTTCTAGCGATAATCTTTCCTCTAAATCTACATCTACTATCACTCACATCCACGTTTGAAACCTTATTCTAATGATTGCCATACATAGACCTATGAGGCCGAGGGCACGCATACTTGCCCTTACACTATCATTGCTTTTTCACTGAAGGGATACATTTCACTCATGGGATTACGAGTGGACGAGATTTACCCCTTTTCCAATGCGACACAATGGAGTTGACAATTCAAAATACTACCCCCCAACCCAGATATCGAAGCATCATTACTGTTAAGCACGAAGCATTGACCATTCCATCATTCAATTGAGCCAGGCGGCAGAGATGTGGAGATCACGGACGAATTGGCACACAGAGTGCATCTCCAGCAATGAAGACGATTATTATCCCGACTGCAGAACGCCACCCAGTCCATCACAAAAGTCCCATACAATCGATGCAGATGTGTTCAAGACTACATCAATTACTTCCAATAGCGAAAATCAACCACTGGACACCTGAGAGGTTACGACTGCATCTCTGAAGGCGTCAATTCACTGCGGAAACCTAGAGAGCTCAGAATCCAATTGGTGCACAAAGCGCGTCACCGACATTGAAGACAATGATCACGAGTACAAGCATTCCTACAACCCAATTGCACGCGAGCAGCAGCCGAAGCACCTACAATGAACAAAGTGACCTTACCCAGGAATGCCGCAATACTGAAATCCAAATGCGGAGTGGAGAGATGATTCACTAGTCAGCTCAGTTACGGCTACAGTTCTTCCAATTGAGTGAAGTACATTTATCTCAGTTTGCATGTAAACCCACAGCTCTAGCAACCATGAAGAAGTCCTTCTCCGATTGACGTACTCTTACAGCCACCAACACATGCACGAGGGCAGTGCATTTATGGAGATGGCACCTCATGATTGAATGACATTGAGGATGAGAAGCTTTCCCTTGATTGAAGCGAACTTATAGCAGCGATACATTGCACAGCATGACGTGCATTGAGGGTCAAAGACCAACACAATTCCGGAGACCGTCTACGACAACTATGATAATTACAATGCCTAGCATGACTATGATGACTTCAGAGCACAAGTATTATGGACAATCGAAGCCGCAATCGACAAATCAATCACTAATGGCGACTATGGACGAAAATGTTACATCAATATCCATTCAGCACACATAGTTCACGAAGTACAAGTACCATACAGAAACAGCGAGACGGAACGCATACTGGCTCTTATGGACGGCGGCGCAACGAGCATCTCTATAGAAAGACACCGAGGCTTCCCAAGCGACTCAGGATGTAACATCAGGCGGCAGATATGATCACCCTTGCCATGACGAGAGGTGTGATTCAACATGCAATGGACAGCAAGAAGACACGGATAACAGTCCAGTACTTGGACGATCTCACACCGGTACACAGATCAGACGTGCTAGTCATGCCAATGCATGCATACGATTTAGTACATGGCATACCATGGTTCCACAATCACAATCCTGACATCGACTGGGCACGATTGAATTCCCTGCGATCACCAAGTGCGTTTGGAGTGGAGGAAATGACATCGATAACTACAGCAGTGGCATCAGAGGTTTCAGAAGACGAAAATGATATTGTCAAGACAAGTTTCTGGGGTGCGGTCCGGGTATACAGAGACTTGGAGCAACCACATTCAACAATCTTCTAACTTGCATTGAAGTCATCGTAGCATTTGGCCGACAGACTGGGGAATGCATAGGGCTGCTGTGAGCGACATCAGAAGACATCACTTTGGATTCACCAGGTGAGAATACAGACCCAAGCGCTGGATGCGATCAGCAGAGAGCAGAGGTGGTGGTGGTGGTAGAAGAGCCCCTCTGAGGAGAGACTTGAATAACTGCTATCAGCTCGCCAAGACCCAAAGGGAGTGACCAGACAGCGGGGCTTGGCTGCTGTGTGGGTGAACCGTTGAAGACAAGGCCTCCTGGATATTCCCTTCCACTGCTTTCCATCCTTTCAGGATATTTTGGCTAACATTGATGGAGCAGTTCGGAGATAACCCCAAGGACAAATGACAATTGAGAGCCAAGAGCAAAGTTAGAAAAGTCCAGGACTTTTAAACCACAAGTGGAAAGCCCAAGCACGAGATATTGCCCCAGATATGAGAGACAACAGTCGTGCAAGAAGCTATCATTGAGAGTATGTGAATTGGACTGATGAGCGACAATATGTCTATCCCGGATATGATTGAAGATGGAAGGCAATCAATCTTTGACTATGGTGATATACACGAAATTATGTGGTATTCTACCCTACTTAATATACTTACCTCTGATGACAATCTACGAGACTTGCAATTGAATGCGAAGACGCACAGATATGTACCGGCTGCATTGCCGTACTGAGTACAATCCCGACTACTATTCAAGAGACCAAATCACCTGCTGTAAGGCAGAGATTACCATGCCAATTACAATGCCAATTACAATGCCAATTACAATTCCGATAACAATGCCGAATACAATGATAATTACGATACGGAATAAAATGCCATATCTGTTTTGAAGTTACATTACTGAGAATACTATCCCAAATAAAATACTGACTCAGACTCAGCAATCCCAAGCTATACAACTACGATGACAATTGACGACTACGAATTGACTTCAGAAACAACCCCGAATGAAGCGCTTTTGATCAATGTTCCTTATGAAGCATTATGAGATTAGTCGTTGGTCGAGCAACGACTTTCCAAAGAGGGGGATGACCATAACGGAATCTCGAACAGCCCCTACCACAAACAGTAACCGTCCTGGAAGTCCAGCAACAAATCACCATATGATACATTCACCAATTGACAATGCTAGCGGCAGCAAGTGCACCTAAACATGAATCGGCTAGTAGACTTAAAGAACGACAATATGTTCACGGAGTCAAGTGATGTAATGACAAACACACCTTCAGCTGAATCGACAAGCACACCCTGAGGAGAGCCAGTGACTGCACCTTGCGATCTAAGACAATATGTTCGCCTAGCATACGACGGACGTCCAGCAGACCTGTCAATGCACCAGAGAGATTTCATGCCAAATGAGCCTGATAAATGCTGAAAAAGTGCAATATGGCAACCGAAGCAGTTCCGAATGCAATACTGAATGACATCCCTACAGAATTGGTGCCAAACAAGATTGAACATTGCCACCAAGCAGCCCAAATAGCCTACCGAATGGCATCACTAGAGACAGGTAACATATCCCCAAAGAGATGATCACTGACACCTCACAGTGACAGATATCACTGCTGACTGACTTCACATGGAGATGGAGAGGATTTCCTGAAGTCTTACCACATCAAGCCCCTGACCGAGACGCTTACCGAATGGTGTACCAAAGGATCAAAACCAATCGCCAAACGGCATACCAAACTGAATGCCAAATCACCTTACCCGAGGCCTGCCAAATGACTACAGAGAAACAAATGGATATTCTATCGAATCTACCTACCGAGATGGTGACAAAGAGAAGCGGCTCACAAGACCCTACCAAATGCCAAATAAAGTGATGCCGAAATCTGCATATACAATGTACAAGGCGGCTTTCCAAGAGTAGAAGCACGCAACTATCGCTGTGTGTATAACCACCTACAGTGAAGCTTTTGTATTAGATATGGATCAATAATATACCGCCCATGCCACTGCAATTGGTGCATTCTACCACCCTCAAATGGTCACCAGCAAGTCACATGAAAACCGACAGCTATTACGATGCCAGGAGTGAAAGCTCACATAATTGCCCAAATTCAAGACAATGCGCCGTTGAAAATGACATCGAAATTGAGCGCATTGGGACGCCTCATACGACAGAAAATCAACAGGTATAACAAGTCATGATGAGGCATAGCCATTGAAATGACGTTGAGATTGAGCGCATTGGGACGCCTCATGCGACAGTAAGTCAACAGACAAAGCAAGTCAGGATAGTTACTAGACAGCTGGCGATACATTAGGACGACAGAATATAAGGATAGATAGTCTGAATACATTTCCTTGTCGAATCAGAGATTACAATTACAATCCCGCATCACCAATGGATCCCAATATCAATTCGGAGATCGAAGATACACTGCTACTGAGCCACGATGGCAATCCACAATCAATATAATGGAGAAGTCGTCGACATAGAAACGAAATAGCAAAAGAGGGGGATAACCCGGTCTACACGATCGAGTTCTACCGAGAAGTCAAAAGCCCACCAGGAAGCAGTCTTCCGAGACACACACTGACAAGTCTACAAAGAAGTTCTACCAACAAGTCAAAAGTACACTGAGAGGCAAGTCTACCACGTCAACCAAAATGCTACTAAAGCTGCCTACGGAGTACACAACCATGCAGTCAACCGGATGGTCACCGAAGGGGACTTCCAAAGTCGATCACCCAGTAAAGCAGCACCTACGAGTCAACGCCACTTACCGATGACTACCGGCTGCAAGATATATTCTTCAGAACTTGGACAGCCCAAGCTTGCTTGAACTTGGTAGGTATAACCATCTGTACAGAAGGTCAATTGCTATATCTCAACAAATGGGACGAGACTACACGACTAATATATAGAATTGATGGCTATGACCGATACCTGCAGCGGAAGCCCCCATGGATGCCAAGGAATGATTGAAAGCTCTACCACTCTGACGAAATCCAACAATGACCTAAGCCAACACACATGAGCTATGAGTGCAGTACCAGATGGCAGGTCACGGTATGAGCTTCGGAGTGGAGATAAGAAGCAATTGAGGTCCGATGCTCGGGACCAGAGGAAATTGGTCCATAGAGTTTCAGAACTCAGGACTGGAGGAAAGTTATCAATTGGGTGTTCCTTTCATCTGTTTCCTCTCCTCTCCTCTCTTCTCCATACTGTATAACTTCATTGGATCTCGGCCCAGTATGGATGGTGTAAGCACAGATTGTACCACTTCTGGATCTTAGTCAATGGAAGGTGGACTTTACACTTGCGCCAAATCCACAGAAAGGCTACCGTACAGTGCATATTGGTAGCGGGACTTTTGAGTTTGTATGTCTACATACGCAGCATGATTATTTAATGCATTCCATTTCAATTTTAGTTTCTTGTACAGTTTATGCAGCCAAGGAGGTCTGCACCTGAGGAGGGGGATAAGGTAACAGCGGCACGTGACCTGGGGCCGGGTAATGGCCATTCTATATCATTGGCTCGCCACGAGCCTTAGATCTCTGGCGATAATCGTACCTATCCATGTACATCTACTTTCACTCGCATCCACGATTGCAACTGTATTCCTATCATTACCATAGATATACCTATGAGGTCAAACGCAGGTATACATGCCCTTACACTCTACAGGAGACTTGACACCACATTCCCAGGGCAGCGAATCTTAGGGTTCCCTAACCACAATGCATTTCCTATAGCATATTGGTGTATATTACAGTCTCAAGATTGCAGGGGCGAATGGCAGCAGAGTTGAGCGGCGCATTTGAGCTGGCTAACCCCATGGCAGAAGCGATATCAGGTTCTGGCATACTCTAGTAAGAGTGAGTACAGTATGAATAAACAACAACTGTTACAAGATTCACTACGTCATAATATGGCAGATACTATCTTAGTCTCTCCATATATAAACATATGGAGATACAGCACTACCTGAAATGGACTCAGTGACAGGGATTATATATTTCAGACACCTCGGGGTAGATAGGCATCATCTCATCTTACACAATACACACTCTATCTTCCCCAGCTCTTGGTCTCACGCACTCTGGATGACCTTTCATTGATCCAAGCAATTTGGGTGGTTCCTCACACTGTTGCAAAGTGTTCATCAATTCACACAATGTGTGTGGTTCAGCATGGCTGGGTATTCCTACGTAGCCTCTCACCCTTCTCCATTATTCGGCAAGCCAGTACTGCTCTCTCCAAAGAATTATAATGCGATGCCACGAAAGGTGCAGTGGAGTATTGATGATTTACTTTCTGCCTTCAACCTCTACCGTGTCATCACTGAGTGATTGATTGGACTGAGGGATACACTATGAGGCCATGATGAAGTGGGTATGCAGATCCACCTGGAGGTTGTAATCGAGTGTGTTGGAAGATACACATGGAGGCAGTGATGGACTGAAGATGGAGATGCACTGGAAGGCCGTATTTGAGCGAGTTTGGAAGTGCACTTGGAGGCTGTGATCATGTGAACTTGTAGCCCATGAACGTGTACGGGTGGAGATACACATAGAGGCCATGATTGAGTGAACAGAGTGATACACTCCGAGGGAATGATCAAGCAAGTTTAGAAATGCACTTAGAGGCAGTATTCGAGCAAGTTTAGCGATACACTTGCAGACTGTGATAGAGCAAATTTGGAGATGAACTTGGATGACGTAATCGAACATATTTGGAGATTTACTGAGAGGCCATAATTCAGTGAGATTAGAGGATTGCATGAAAGCGGTAATTCCGGAGTTGGTCAATCTGGAGTTGGTCAATCTGGAGTTGGTCAATCTGGTGTTGGTCAATCTGGTGTTGGTCAATCTGGTGTTGGTCAATCTGGTGTTGGTCAATCTGGAGTTGGTCAATCAGAAGTTGGTCAATCTGAAATACGTCAATATGGAGTTGGTTAATCTGGATGGGGTTAATCTGGAGGCGATAATTCAGGAGGGATGCGCGACAGAAGCTGAGACTATATTGATTGGTAAACGTGTAATTGTGGGAATATAGGGAATTGGGTACCACATGGTCTACCAACAGATGTAAGATGGGCTGGGAGTGGGTGACAGTCGATCTTGAGATGATGTAGTATGTAGTGTATGCAGTCGTCAGTGTACACTGTGCTCGGTGAATGCTGGACTCCGTAAACTCTGTACATGGTGTAAACTGTACTCGGTGTATGCTGTACTCAGTATGTGCTGCACTCAGAATGTACTGCACTCAGTGTCAACTGTTGATCATGGCAAGGAGAGTTTGGGAGCAATGACTTAACTTCATGTTCTTAGGTGATGGTTGAGTTGAGGATGAGAGATAGAGAAATGAGACGAGATTGAGAAAATCATTATGGGAAACTGGAACTTAGAGAATTTTGTGTGAAAGTCAGTTGTTCATTCCTGATATGAAAGGAAAAATCCCAATCCGGTGGGTAATATGGCTGATATGCAGTCTTCTTATCCCAATCAGGCATGTTGTACCCCTGATTTCTCATATCTGCTCATATCCTGCATTTTGTTCTCATTTTAATCTCCCATCTCCCACTCTCGTCTACAACTCTACTATTATTACAAGAACACAAAGTTCAGTCATCCCTCTCTATCTCTCTTGGCCATGATTATAAGTTCACACAGAATCCAGCATACACAAAGTACAGCATACACAGAGTTGAGGATCAACGGAGTACAGCATACACTGGGTACAGCATACACCGAGTACACCATACACTGAGTATAGCATACACCAAGTACAATGTATGCCATGTTCACCATACACCAAGAACAGCATTCACCGAGTTTAGCATATGCCTTGTACAGCATATACCTAGTACAGCATACACCAAGTACAGCATACACCAAGTACAGTATCCACCAAGTACAGTATTCACTCAAGATTGTTCTATCTTCATTTCTTCAATACGAGTTGACCGCTGAATGTTGATTCAGCTTGCAATCTACCTCCTCATATAATCGACCGCCATCAGGTTGCTTTCCATGACAGATTCAAATGTACAGTCACCCTGTGACATTCCCAGGACTGTGAGTTCACTAACCGATGAATAGAGTCTCAGCACCCGTTACACAATCCATCAACTGCTCCCCAAGTACTTGTCCGGTCTTGCTTGATCATAACCTCCAGGCATATTTCCAAATCGGTTCGAGTACCGTGTTCTTCAACATCTTCAAAGACGCTGGATCATGACCCTGGTGTGTATCTCTTGGTTCGATCAATCGTCATTGTTATGCCATCCTCAACTCACTCTCAAGCACTGCCTGTAGGCCACCTAGATACACCGTGTGTAGATGGGTTTGTATGTAGATACAGGGATGAGAAGACAGGCTGAACACAGTGAGTGTGAAAAATGGTTGAATGATTAGTGGTGGTTATGATTTCAATGCGCACCAGCCACATTACCAACAAAGATGCTGTTTTTGCTAGATCGCTCTACAGTGATTCGAGATGCTCCCAGGCTTGTCTCCTGAGCTCCCAGGTTCTCCCAGGCTTGTTGTTGGCACTCCCAGGCTTGTCTTTGGTACTTCCAGACTTGTTGTCAGCTCTCCCAGGCTTTCAGATGCTATCCGGTGCACCTAAAGTTCTCTCCCATGCTCCAAGGTGTTCCCAAACTTGGTACAATCATTTCCATCATACTGATGTATGAATCATCGGAGATCCCAGTTACTCTGAAGGCTGGCTGGAATTCCCTGGTATGATCTGATACTCCCCTGAAATTGACGCATCAAAGTTTACACTCTACATCCTCTCAGACACTCCAGGAGGCTCCCAGGACCTAAGATTCATCTTGTTCATGAATGGCTCCATGATGCCTGTCATGTTGATCTCTGGGTAGGGCAACAGCATTACCAAAAGGAAGGAGTCGAACAGCAGTGAAGGTATTGTAGAATTTCTTCACAATGATGACTCAGCAAATCATATCCTCACTGACTCCATTGTTTTTCTCACTCTGTTTTGGCACACTGCAGTCACAGGTTATAGTTGTGTTGTTTGCCATGTTGAGGGTGGAGGAAGTTATGAGGATGACAACGGAGAGGAATACATGGTGCTGTTGTTGCACCTGATGAGCAGCAATCAATGTGAGTGGGTTAGGTTTTATGAGGCTCTGAATCATAAGATATGAATCGATCACTCCTTGTGAAGATTGTGGCCTGCACCAAGCTCATAACCTGTTGAAATAGTGATGATAGGGAAGCTTGATTGTATTCTACCTAAGAGGGCTGCACTGTCAGTATATATCTGAAAGTACAACTACAGATGAATGCCATCAACTTGAACCAGCATCAACAGTCATCTCTGTCCATTCGAGATATCACCCTTTCTCGCTGTACATGTCATCTGCATATCTGGCTATTCAAGACTTTTCTATCTCTGGCCAAAGAAGATATGACCATCTATGGCAACACTGGACAACTGCGTTTCCAGCCACACAATACATCTCCATCCATAGTCATAGAAGTCCAGTCTGGCTGAGACCTGTGTCTGTAATAATTGGTTCATATTAATATTAATAAGAAGCAAAGTCTAACAAATAGTAGCCTGAGAGTCATAATAGCATCAAACAATTAGCAGAGTCATTAGATATTGGTTATAATGGCTAGCTGTAATAGCAGTATACTATTCTCTAGTTATAAGTAATAGCAAGAATCGTTCAGCTAAACTTGAATGTATGTCAGATCACTTAACCCAATCTACCATAGGTAAATGTTTTCCCACCACTAATTTATTTGCAGTTTATTATACACTATTCTACAAGAATATTCAAAATCATTATTTATTAAGACTTATTTAACATAGTAATTTTACCAGTTTATTTGATATTTACTCTATAGTAGCCACCATTTTTTTTAGTTGCAATAAATATACAAAGCTACGACTGGGTATATTTGTCCAACAAGTTGATTCAATGGTTTTTTTGTACTGTGTATAATATTGTAATATAGTGGCTTCTCAAACAATATTTAGTATTATACTGTCAATTAAGCCATGAAAATTAGCTAGTATTGCTATTACTGAATTTGGAACAGAAATGTCAACTCTAACTTTGCTGATTATCTGATGTCCACTTGGTTGTCGAATACCATTATATCTACATATTGCTACAAGATCTTCACAAAGCAGCAAGTTGAATGAATGGAGACATGTAGAACTGAAATCCACTGGGGTATATATTTTCTTATGTATTTACCCAATTTAGAAATGTTATAAGTAACATTTGAACTATTCAGTTTTAGTGGTACAAAGTAGCTTCAATTTCTATCATTTAGATACATATTGGCCATTAGATAGTGAATCAATACTGGGAAGATATCTTTACCATATTGCAATAGTGGCCAGGTGATAATATCAAATGTTAATAATATTCATAAAATTAGTTTGAAGACTTCATTGCATGTTGCAGCTTCCCACTGTATTAGATTGAAGTATACAATCTGGAGTGAAGGAGAGAAAAAGTCAGGTAATCGCCATAATCCAGATTGCTAATAATATTAGTGGTTTAGTTAGATTCCCATGTGCTAACTGTTTATCATGCTGTTACATCGACAAATTATCTCAATTCTAGCCAATAAATACTTTGTCTCCAATAGTGATGGAAATATAATAGACAGCAGCTATGGTACGCTGATACTAGGTGGAAAGTATTGTACACTATTCATTTGGGATTGAGACGTTCAGATGTTATTTCAAATTCATTGGAATGAAATTCATTATATCTCAGTATTGGCTGTACTGCAAATAGCAGCTGAATATATAATTTACTTCTAAGCGAGAAACTATATAACAACTGTAGTACTTCTACAGGAAAGGTACCAAAATTATGGCAAATGTCTGATCTACTCAAGCTGCGTGCAAATATAAACTCAAACTAATATGAGGTATACGATGGTTAGTTTCAGGCAATCTGGATTGCTGTGAATCATTATTACTACTATGTCCATACTGACAATAACCATATTGTATATACCGGCTATGTATTAAAATTGCATATTCTAAATCAAACTAGGCTAACAGCTAACTACATTGGTTAACCAGTAATCCTTCTAAACTACAATTCAAAAATGACAGATGTTCCTCCAAGAAACAACTGTATATTATATATTCTGATCTGGGAAGTTACATTTGAACAGTACAACTATAACAAGTAATACTAGATTAATGATCAAGTAATTTATATTTCTGCTTAATTATTGCCAATTTAGCTAATAAAAAGGCAACCAATATTTGGTGTATGGTAGAAATTTTGATTTTGTAGTAATAAGATTGTATACCTTCTTACATAACAAATTCTGTAGCTGTACATATTACCATGGTATCAAGTTAGAAGGAATTGAAAATGGCAGATCAATAACAATATTCTTCAGAATACATCCACAGTTTGTAAACATACAAATAGAGACCGACATCCTGGGATTTCTTTGAGCTACTCCAGCTATAGCCAATATTGCCACCAATAACTGTGTTACTAGAAATTATATTAGAGTAGAAATGATATGTACAGTATACTGGTAGTGAGGATGATGGTAAGAAATGTGGAAAAAAATTACAGAAATAGATTAATGACAGTGACATCAATACTGGAGGAAAATGGACTGTGATAATGTCAGTGAATATTTTGGAAGGTTGAAAATGTGTATTGTCTGGATGGACACAGCATTCGAAACAAACTACAGTTTGAAACCCAGTTTCCAACCAAGTCGGTTTCTGCATATAAATATTATTAAGAGGGTTTAACACTAATTGGTAGCAATAGAAGTAGTGTTAGCAACGGTTCCGGACCGTCACTTCGGGTCCGGGTCCGGGTCCAAACCGAACCGTTGCCAAATTGGCGGTCCGGGTCGTCAATAAACCCGAACTGCCCACTCGGGTACGGTTCCATGGT
>Ga0307514_10000879_pt1 | contig 47108 bp, 60 predicted proteins | sample 16_EM_MG_FD_203088 | JGI IMG/M metagenome (GOLD analysis project Ga0307514, IMG submission 203088) | Populus trichocarpa ectomycorrhiza microbial communities from riparian zone in the Pacific Northwest, United States - 16_EM | ecosystem: Host-associated > Plants > Roots > Unclassified | place...
AGCTTTGCATCTTGGGTAAGTTATGTTCCGATTGGTTGCAGACATCCATTTATGAGATATTGGCAGCCTTTAGTGGCAAAAACAACAGCGACATGCTCCATGCGGCATCCTGAAAATGAGCGTCAATTGAGTGTCAAGGATTATTGGTGCTGGATCTTGGGTAATCTAAGTGTAACAATGTGGTAACAACTCATAGACAAAGTCGTGGCAGCCTTTTCAACTGAAATAACGTATGACAAATACGTTACCCCATCATGAAACTGAGCATCAACTGAGCATCAACAATATTTGATCTTGCATATTGGGTAATCAAGGCTTTCTGCGCATAGGTGCTGCCATAGCAGAACTATTGACAACCTCTCTAGCGAAAAATGCAATGGGTAGAAGGCAAAACACGTATTCCAAAATAATCAATGTCGCTGATTGCAAAACATCCAAAAAGAGATAATTGGCTGTCAAATACCTAATTTTAATAATGTTCAATTATGCAACTGCAAAAACAAGAACATTTTATAAATCTACAGATGGACCCGCTGTGCGACCCGCTGACAACCCGCCCAATTCAGACGGGTTGGGAGATTCGCATCGAACCGTACCCGAATCGACGGTTCGGGTGTGTTGACAACCCGGACCGCCAATTTGGCAACAGTTCAGTTCTGACCTGGACCCGGACCCGAAGTGACGGTCCGGAACTGTTGCTAACACTAGTCCTGGGCACATATCGTCATAACTGTCAATGCATAATTGCCAATCCCATTCCACAATCAACTCAGTTTACATGATTATTGAGTTCCTGCGTCAGAATATGAGACATGGGCTCACTTATTTGTGGCAAAGCCACAGCATGTGCAGGAATATTATAGTCGTTCAGGCACACCTCGGATCGGCATCCCAGAGTGTTGGAGACTGAAACATGGCTCGGGTATTCATGGCGAAGCTGTGCCTTTCACTGCTGGGTATGTCCTGGCCTATGATTGAAGTTCAGGCACAACTGAGATCTGCAATGCAGTCCAGAATGACGTTCTTGGATTTCTATGAGGTCAACTTTGGCAAGGTGCAACTCATTATGAAGATCTCATTCCAGGTTAGGCATGCCTCAACAGCGACAATAAGCATCCAAAGCGCATATACCCCACTTCCTAGTGCACGTTTTATTTTAGGTTGCTTCATTCTCATGATGTTTTCTTTGACTTTGAATCACTGGACGCTGTGCACACAAATTGTCATCTTTCAAGACACTGCACATCAAGGTGCAGGCGGCTCATCCCGCTCTCCCTCGGCTCATATATCAATCTCTGCTGGATTGGTATGTGAAGGATGGCGCTGAAATGTTTTAAACTGTTAGCTCTGTGTCAACTGCCCATTGGAGGAAGGTAGCCCTGCACAACTAAACTATACATACATAGACCAGGCCAATTATCAACCTCACTTAACTTGATATTGCCTAAGTAGTATGTGTGGACCTCTGCTTCCAAATTCTAAAATAGCTTCTGCATCATCAAGCTTTGTCAAAAAAGCTGCAGCTTGAGAGCCAGAATCTCAAAAGACAGATTCTGCTCAGCGACCCTACAGGATGGCCGACAACTCCTGCTAACCTATGTACTGCACTTACTCAAAGAGGCCTAAGTTCTCCATGCTTTGAATGCAGACTTAACTCGATTCTGACTACATGTATGTTTGGGCTGCCACAACTGGTATTTGAAAATAGATTATGCCAATGAATTTCCATCATGAGAGAAAATTAAAGAGAGTGACTCTTCAAAGCTCGAGTGCAGAAAAGACAACTTTGAAGATTGCAATTAACCGTCAGTGTATGGCGAGCCTGCAATCCCCTGAGAAGACATCTTTTTGTAACCATTTAACCTTTGGTGCACCTCAATTTCCCAGAACTGTATGCAAGCAATCATCATTCCTCTGCCCACTGTGAGATGACGTCTCACTATGCATTCATACTATTGTAGCATATAGCTTTCAACCTCAACATTGATTTAAGTCTATATTGTAGTATGGAGACGCATAATTAATATGTGATTTAACAGTATACAACTTACTCGATGTTAGGGGCAGAATCAGAATGTGAGTTAGTATTTCTGACTCATTTGTTAGCAATGTTGGCATTAACGAGTACTTGAATCTATAAGATTACCCCTGAATCATCCATAGTACCTTACCATATTTTCTCTATGCCTGTATCTCTACATGTGTATCTCTCCTTGGTATACCAAATTCTCTCCCTCCTCCATGTACTGCAATATTGTTGTGAAGGATATTCTGCAGACACAGCCCAGATGAACACATGAAAGGGAAGTTATGCTTATGATATTGCCTTATCAACTGCTAACCTAGCTGCAGCATTCTGATACAATAGACTATCGTAAATATACGTGTGTTCTTCCGGCAGATATACCACATACGGAGATTCATAATTCTCCTCCATTGATAACAAACTAAGTATGACCCCTTGCAACTCAGCCATCACTCATTGATTCCTGCTGATTATCGATGCAGCACCAATTCTGTGCCATGGGATCACCTCAAATGCTCGAGCATTCACGCATAATTATTTTGTATAGAGGAGTCATATCCAGAGGCACATGTTTTCATTCAGGTTCTCAGTGCTCGATTTGGCCAGCACCAAGGGTTAGTCAATGATGCAAGTTTTCTTCCAGTGTGTCTCGTTCTGGTGCGTCTAGTTGTATTCTATGTGCATTGGCTCTAGCTAACCTCCAATTCTTGCATTCATACAGTGTTGTTGATAGGAGAGTTGCTAACATTCGGCATTAGGAATCCATTCATTCCAGCGCACCTCACAACCAATATATCCATTCTGGTTCACCTGTCAACATCCAAAATCACAATACTGGACTGCTGTCCTCGATATAAATATGAACCTTTGAAGTCATCTCTCCTGATTCCTTCAAGGCACGTCTCGAATTGCATCCTCCTCTACTATTTGCAACTTCTTCCTCCATTTTTCCCGTTATTTTATTGCACTTAATCTTATATTTACTGCTTATACACTCTCTCCAACAATCCCCAACTGTCTATCTTCATCACAGCAAATAGAACCTACACCCAGCCAGGTGAGGCATCACTATTCACAGAATAATCAAGAAGCACATCTTGAGAGAGCACTCACATTCAAGAAAGCAGCCAATCTTCATTTCCTATCAGATATTTGCCTTCCAATTATCTGCGTTTGTACCTCATATTGCGGATGACTAATATCCCCACATTATTTAATGAAGCAGAATGATGATACCATTCAGGACATCGGTGATGGCGAATGTGACAGCGAAAGTGAGCACACCGGAGAGTCGACGTTATCATCCGACATCGAAGAACAAGATTTGGATCACCAGTTGGAGGTCCTGCATCTAGGCGAGGCGCGCCGGGAGAAGTCATTATGAACTACAAGAGTTCTATTGCCAAAGAAACAGAGCCATGCCAATACTGTTATTGCACGCCCTCTGCTTCCAAATTCCCACAAACCACCTGGGTCAATGGCACCACCATGGCTCAAACGCCAAAAGTCAGCCCTCCTCAACAAATCATCCGAGTCTGACCGTGCACTGTCCGCCCAGACGCTGCCGCAACCCAAGTCTATTGGAGACGAGAATGCTCCACAACCCAAGGCCAGTGCAGATCAGAACGTTTCCCAACACCAAAAGGCTACTTTGGAGGTAGCAAAAGGTTCATGGAAGCAATTGTATTCGCAAAGACTCCTTGGCCAATATTATCTGATGACAAGTACTGGATGGTTGAAGAAGCTTCGGAACTTGCAATTGAAGCTGAGGATCGTCAGCGGGCATTAGCAGGTGCTCTGGCAGGTACACAATCGGTGTGTCAATTGCCCTGCAGTCGATCTCTCCACATCATTGCACAAACACGAGAAGATGGAAGTCTTGGATTCCGTTTACTGCTCTTCTATCAGATTTACGATATTGACTACGCCCCAAATTATACATGGTTGAAACCAAAGATAAGTACCATTCGAGAATGGTTCGCCGATGGGGCATGTCGAACTGCTGTCTGTAGTTATCAGTTGGATTTGCGCTCAGAGACTGAGCTTCGGATTCATGTTAAGGAGATCCTATTTGACAAAGCATATCTCTCCAAGGTTGTTGATGATAAGAAATCATGGTTCACGCGAATGGAAGTGCTTGATCTCATTTACCATCAATTTTTCTTCACTGCCAATAGCTTGGGGCGCCAGCCAACAACATCCCAGTATTTCCAACCTCTCGCTCCGCAGCCTTTAGTGCTGATAGCTGCAGCTATTCATTGTGCTCTGTCCGAATATGCCAGCGGAAAGAAGGCTACAGTTATGTTTTCTCAAGATGAATATCAAGGTACATTTTGTCCATCCCCAATGATAAAATTTTACTCCGGAAGCCACTGTACTCATCAATCACACATCAGTTGGCAGCTTCAAACCCCCTCCCCCCTACCCCACCATGTAGCACAACTCCGCTAGGATAGGCGCTCCTCAATCCCCGTCGGCGCTCCTCAGCCTAGATTCACTCTCTTCTATATCCTTCTGCAGTCAATTCCTCCTCTTACAGCGCTCCTCCGCAGGGATAAACACTCCTTAATCCCCTCTGTTCTGATTAGCGCTTCTCTATTTCATTCCGCGCTCTATACCCCCATTTCTGTGCTTCTCAGGATGGGATGAGAGCTCCTCAATTCCCACCTGTACCCCTCGGTCTGGGTTGTCACTCCTATATTGGATTCCATACTCCTTACCCACACTCCCACTTTTGGGTGCTCCTCTCCTTGGAGAGCACTCCTCAATCCCCATCAGTGCTTCTCTGCCTGGATTGGGTGCTCCTCTGCCTGGATTGGCACCTCTTTGTTTCATTATGCACTCCTGACCCCCCCCCCCTCCCTTTTCGGCACTCCTCTGCTAGTTTGGCCACTCCTTAATCCCCATCAGCACTCCGCAGCATACATTTGGCACTCTTCTTTCTCATTCTTTGCTCCTGCAACACAGCGCTTTCCATCTGGCACTCCTCTTGTCCCTGGTAGCCTGTCCCCTTTTTCATCCGACTATATCATATTGCCTCTCAACCCCAATTTAGATTCGCAGCTGGCTAACATCTCATCACACCTGTGTTGGATATCACAAATCTAGCCAAACGACATTCGAATTCAATTTCAGCCACTCACCAGGTACAAACAATCAACAAATACAGGGAGTGCCTCCAGCTTCTTTGCGCCATTGATGAATTATGTGTTTCTGCTTTCATTAGCCCTGATGAGATGGGAGAAGTAGTGGATGACATCGACACCATGTTTGATTGATATCAATTGACTGTTTAGTCTGAATATTGTTTCGGTGTACCTGCATTGATGTTTGAATTACGTGTCTTTTTCTTTGGTACCATAATGTAGCGAGGCAATAAATTCAGTGTTGAAGAAGATGGTAGCTAGTATGATTCAGAATTGATAATGAACAATAATCCACAGATCATATTCGCCATTGAGGGAAATCGATTGCTCATGGTCATCCGGAGAGTCTCACATAATGCCTGCAGTCGTGCGACTGAATATCTATATGAAGGCAGGCATCTCTCTGAGTTTGTTTGTGTTTTCGGCATTGGTTCAGCGATACTTCCAGGTGCACCCAAAGTTCTCTCCGGCACTCTGACCTGTTCCCAAACTTATCACAATCACTCCCACGGTACTCTTGTACCAGTCATCAGAGATCCCAGTTACGCTGAAGGGCGGCCGGAATGCCCTCCTAGCGTCTGATACTCTTCTGAAATTGATGCTTCTAAGTTTCCACTCCACATCCTCTCAGACACTCCTGGAGTCTCCCAGAGACTAAAATACATTTTGGTGATGCAACTCTTTCCCATAGGATGTTTTTGCTGATGACCCATTGGCACCTGCCATTGATGTTTATTCTTTGCCGAAAACTTAACCTTTTGGATTAGGTGATTAAGCCAGGGTGGAAACCCAAAATCAATGCCCTTTAAAATCCATCTTACAATGCCTCTTTCTGCAGCAGGACTGAAAACCAGCTCATCGCTATGTGCTTCCTGCTGAGACTGGCGATCATTTTTTCTGTGTGCTAAGCTGGACTTCTTTAGTCCATATGCAATTGCAGCTTTTTGTGAAGATTTAAAGGTGCCATCCTGCAATCTTTGCAGTGCTTTCTTATAGCATTCTTCGAGATCTAGATTGGGTTTAAATGAGCGCTCTTTGACACGAGGCATATTGAGTATGGAGGGTGTATGAGTTGAATCTGACTTATGAATGAGTAGACACAGCCAGAAAGCAGGGTTTTCACACCTCACATTTATGGTTACCCGGCCGTCTCGCTTCTCATGGATGTCTCGCTTCCCCATTCCGTACGTTATCTCCCTCACGAGTTGGAATCCTACACCGTTGCAAGGGACAGCATCCCCAGCTCCTTTTGCGTCTCAAAGACTGCAGCCTTACCAGCTACGGGGGTATGCTGATGCTCCTTCTACTCTAGCACTCACCTCCAGAAAAAAAAAATAAGCTTTAGAGGAGATCTAGGTATTCTTGCAGGTGTGACATCTGGGAATTCCTGGGAGCGACGAAGTGCTATTGTAGTTGGTTCCGGGCTGAGATCTGATTGCGAGATGACGGAGAGGCTGAAGTTGTGTGAGAGTGTATTTGCGTGCAGTGGGAGGAAGGATAGGAGGTATGCGAGCACGGTGTCTGAGGTTAAGCTAACTATGCTCGAGATCCATCGCCATTGGTGTAGAATGGGTTGTTTCTTAGGCAGTGTCAGATCCACATCAAACGCGATCGTACGGTGTTCCCGTGTAATTTAGCTTCATACTTGTTGCATATATGCATGTAGATACCCTGACCTATTCTGTGCGTGACTGCGTTCTACAGATGGTAATAGCTTCTCACACGGATATGTACACGGGAGCCAAGACGAGCTCTCTTACTGAATATAGTCAACTATGCTCTGAAATATCTTCAGAGTAAGCCGGAGTGGACTACTGACGTAAGCGCAAAAAAAAAATAGAAAGATCAAATTCGCATCTAGAGACTATTTGATGTGCTGTGGCCGGGTCTTTGCTTTCGCAGCTTGCATTTGGTCTCCTATCTCCTACCAACCAGAGGCCGCTATCTGCCAAACCAAACCAAAACCCCTTCCCCTCATTGTTTGGTGTTTTCTTCTTCTTCTTGCCTTTGCTTCGTTTCGGGCGCAGTGCTGGAGATGCTTCACGGCCCTTACCTGAGCGGAACGAAGCTTCTTGTCTCCGTAGTAACAACACTTGTGATGCTTACGAAACAGTGACTGATGATGCTGGGATGCTAACGCTGACAATTTTGTATCGTTGCCTGTTATATAATTACCGGGTGGTGATATCTGCTGTTTGATGACTGTGGGACATTTCTCTTTAGTAGCGGCGAGTTTAGTATACTGGTGTGGTCTGAATGCAAGGTCTTATGTTATATTAGGGTTGGGGTTAAATCTTGGGTATGGTCGGTAGGAAGCTCCAAATTACAAAACATCGTTAATTAACGTTCGGATCCGAATATTGAATCGAATCCTGCTACTGCAATAAAGATACATACAGATACCGCCCAGAGACCGTTGCATTACTATCAGTTAGTAAGAGCCATTCTATCTTTGGCGATTAATTTAATAGCTCCAGATGCGACGACACAATCAAGACTTCTTGAGCCTCTCAGCCAGAAGCCGATACACCACCGCTAATGGTGCAGGCAAACACGGAGGAACAATCGCCCGGCAACAAGGGTCGTGGTGTGGGTAACATCTGAAGCGAGCAAGTGGTCCGGTTTTTGTGTGACAAAAGTTTGATCATTCGTAGTTATGAGCCTGCAAATATGCCTGGCGCAACATTCCGACAACTTGCGCAGCTCGCATACCGAGAGTCCGCGGAAATGGCGGACACGGCCGATTTTCTGAGAGGAGAAAGGTTGCATGCCGAGTTTGTAGGCAACAGGGATGTGGGAATGGGCGTGTGTATTAATGGTTCCGATCTGCACTGATGGCTCAGCTCAGATGCATGTTGGGGCTGAAGTGTCAATCCACGTTGAATGCAGATAGCACAAATCAACCAACCAATCATCGGCTTCAGGCCTCACACCCACTAATATAGTCTTGTTTCCTGGGATCCACTGCGCCTCATCTGAAACGCTTCATAACGGGTTCGGTCAGTAATTAGACCCGGCGGAATCGACGGTTGAACAAAATCAAACTAACGAAGTCTACAGTCATGGGAGTCGGCATACAGAGCGTGAGATTATTCTTCGTCCTCTATCTTATCATGATGGTACTAGCAACAATCCTTTGTCCAGTGCGGTTCTATCTCCTGCGCAAGACAAGGCGCAGCACTCTTGCCCTGTGGTGTGATATTTGGAGTTTCTTCGGGTGGATTTTGCTGCAAAGTATCGGATGGTCTATGGTGCCAACTATCTCGGGCGAACTACGATTTCGCAAGAGCACTGGGGATATTATGAATGTTGCTGAACGGTATGCAAAGGCAGAGTATATGAAGGTATTTTGATACGGCAAGGTTTAATCCGGCTGAACAGGTCTAACGGAAGCAGGGGTTTCTCGTCTTTTATGTCTTTGCAGTTACTATCCTTTGGGCATTCAAGATCGCATTTCTGTTCATGTATGCGGACCTATACCAGAGGACTGTGAATATCCGCAGATATGCACTGTACTTCGCGTTTGCCTTCATTCCGCTATCGTATATTGCACTTATCGTGGTTTCCTTTATGGAATGCCGGCCGCTGAACCAAACTTGGTGAGTTACCAATGTACAACTACCCTGATATTGGAACTCTTGCTCATAACTTTTATATGTAGGGACGTTGAGCGACTCATGAAAACGGGCGCATTTTGCACTCCGCTCTATTCCCGGCGCATCAATATTATCTGCGTCTCCCTTGCCGTCTCAACTGACATCTTGCTGATCGCATTGCCACTCTCCATCCTGGCCTCGCTGCGACTGACATCTCCAGAGATACGCGGCATCATACTCATGCTTGTGATAGCCGCGATATCAATCATTGCTGCGGTGGGAAGGTATATGGTTCTAAACAAGCGAGGTGTGTACAACGGCCAAGTCGATAATCCGACCGCTTCGTTCGATAACTACTACTGGGCAGTGGCGTTGGCGATCCTAGAGATTCTAGCGATGGAGACTGCATTTGTCTTACCAGCACTGAGGAGAGTGGTGCTGGGCAGGAAGGGGAGGAAGTCCAATAGGGTGGAATCCACGGTCACGGAAGTGAGACTAGTGAGCTCTGTTGAAGTGGATGATGGAGATGTGCTGGTGGATAGAGCGGATCCGGATGCGGCGGCTTGGGGGTTCGAGAATTCTAAATGACGGTTGTACGGGAGTTTTTATGGCTCAGAGGTGCTGCTAAGCGTTTGGGGGGGATTGAACTGCTGCTCTTGGAGTGGAAGATTTCTTGCTCAGAATGACGAGATGCTCTTTGGTTTTGTTTGTTTTAATCATACTGCATTCACTCTATCTAGAGTATGGCGAGCCCACTTCCCCTCCGGATGGCCGGCTATGTGGGGGAGATCCCCTTCCTCTACCCTCTTCCCCTTAGATGCTCTTGGGTAAGAGGAGCGATAATGGGACTGTACTTTCTTCGCCAGCCCAAAACTTCAGAGTGATGACTTATTATGCTTGTGCATCGCCGGTTTATTGTACCAACAGATGAACAACGAAACGTCATCAGTCATCGCCTTTTCTAGTACGTAGATGAAAAGTGTTATTTGAGGTTGGTTCGCTAACCTGGATGTTTGGTCATGTAATTCGAGCGGTGCCTGAGAAGAAACATGATATAGTATGATTTTAGATTGCGGTACTCTTCTCTACCGCCACAGGAGGAAGCATGAGACCGGTGGGGAGTAGGTTCTGACAACCAATACAGCTTGTAGAGTACGGTGACTGGTGGTGGCGGCAGAAGGTTATTTCCATTCTTGTGCTAATGTCATTGAATTGTGTATCAATCCGCCTTGGTTCGGTCCCAAATCGTTATTTGGCGCCCGTTTGAACGCAAATAGGTCATCTTCAGAGAGCGATTCGTTGCTCATCCGTTGCTATGTTTGAAAGCCTAGGGAATCTACACTAGCATGAAGCGTCTTAAAATTTGAATCACGGGCCGAGTCTTTCCAAAGTTAAAAAGAAAAGGTGTCGGTGTCACAATGACCATCAGAAAAATTTCATCACATTTGAAAGCCCGCCTAAACATGAACCATAGGGCTTGGCATTATACAGATTGTGTTTGACCTTAACCTATGACGCACGTGCTCAGCCTCCCCTTCTACTGATCCCTCCCGCCGCAGGAAGGCACCACCGCCTTGTACTGCATTAGAACTGCAGCCCGTGCCTCCTTGACGTGTCGACAGTTAGTAAAGGCAACGCTAGATACGGCTAAGTGACAGAACGTACATCTACCCAGGTTTTCAAAGCGTTTTCGGAGAATGAGATATCCGCCAATCTTAGTTTCTTCTTTTGGCATTCCTGGATATACTGGGCAGAAAGCTCGATCAGCCAGAGGACAAGATTATCTTGGGAGGAAGAGTACCTCTTCAATGGAATCTTTCACGATGTACCGTATTGTTACAACATCCTTGAGTTGCCCGATACGGTGGATGCGGTCCTGAGCTTGTTGCTCGGCCATTGGGTTCCACTGTGGCTCGAGGAGATGGGCTCGTGACGCTACGGTAAAATCCAGTCTAACAAACACCATAATTAGGGGAACTCATCAGAACCTGGACATGAAAGCGCATTACCCCACATTTCCGCTTCCTATTGTAACTAGCAGGATATTCACGGATTGGTTCTTGCGGAAGAGCTCAATAGTTCTCTTGCGTTGGTCAATCGTGGACAGTGTTCGAAACCGGCCGGGCCGGGCCGGCTTTGATAGGTTGAGGCCCGGCTGCCGGGCTTTCGACAAAGCCGGACCGCCCCGCCTTAGCGCGGGCTTTTTGGTGAAAAAGCCGGGCCGGCCTTGTTGATATGTACTGATTGCTAGAAGCTTGTATTCTAAGTACAGGTACATTCGTGCTCTTATATATACGGTATTCGGAGTATGTCTTGTACGCATGCATGCGCACTCAGCTGGCATCTCCAGCTGAGTCTGGACTGACCATCATCTTAGAGAGATTATGCATCAGCCCAACTGAAGCCATACGTCAGGGAGATAAACCATATATGCAACACTCCCCCCTCTTGCTACGCTCCGTGGAGCAAGAAAACAAACAAACAAACAAACAACCTGTGATTCCCATAGTAGCCTCCTTAAAACCCTGCGTGGCAAGTGAGCAGGGAAAGAGTACTACCATAGCCTGAGGATGGCCATCCATATAAACAAAGAAATCCGTATTCCAAAAAAGAAAAGACAACCTTAAATCCAACCTTAAATCAACCTCCAATTACCATAAACCCATTGCTTTGGTGAACTTCGTATGCTTATCTTTAGTGAGTGCTTTCGTGAGTATATCTGCCACATTTTCGTCTGTATGTACGTAGGAGTAGTTGACTATTTGTCGTCTATGCAGATCTCGACTGTTGTGATAGCAAATGTTGATGTGTTTAGTTCGAACTTTGATGAATCCCGTGGTGATAAGAGTGAGAGCACCCTGATTGTCGCAGTTGATTGGCAGCAGTGGTGAGTCTTCTGAGAACTGTGAATACCCTTTTGCAATTGTAGTAACCATTTCGCTTCTCTAGAGGCTTCCGAGCAGGCGATGCATTCGGCTTCGAGAGTTGTCATGGTGATGAGACTTTCCTTTCGACACTGCCACGAGATAGCCCCATTGCTGGCGAGAAACACATGGCCTCGTTGAGACTTGCGGTCCACGCTGTCATTGGCCCAATTGGAATCCAAGTATCCTACGAGACTATTGCCGATGTCGATGCCAATGCCAATGCCAATGCCAATGCTAATGCCAATGCTGATGCTGATGCTAATGCCAATGCCAATGCGATTGCCATTAAAGTGTAGTCGAACATCGGCTGTAGATTTGAGATAATGAAGGACTCTTTTAGCAGCGGTTATATGGCTGGTGAATGGCCGCGAATTGTAACGAGAAAGAGGAGCGACTGCATACGAGATATCTGGCCGAGTTGCAAGTGCTGTATACATTAGTGATCCCACGACTGCTTGATAGTCTGTGATATCTTCCAATTGTTTCTCCCTCCGATCCTCGGGCAAGTCCAATTTTACATTGGGATCCATGCGTGTCGAGACATCGTGAGTATGCTCCATGCCGAATCGTCTGAGAATTGTGATGATATAGGATTTCTGTCTGAGACTGACTCCGGTACCATTGCCGTGGATTTTGATTCCGAGGAAGTGCCGTGCCGTGCCGAGGTTCGTTATCTTGTATTTCTCTGAGAGTTTCGCTTTGACTTCAATTGCAGCTTTGCCGGCGGCCGCCGGATATGACATAGAGATATCGTCAACATACAGAAGTATCAGAATGCCGTCACTGTAAAGATAGAGGTTAGGATCTGCAAGGGATTGAGTCAACTCAAGTGAGAGTAAAGAGGAGTTGATATTGTCGTGCCTTAGCTGTGGAGCTTGTTTAAGGCCATAGAGAGATTTCCTGAGTCTGACAACGATCTTTGGTACATTGAGGCCCTCTGGCCATCTTTCCGGCACAGTCATATAGATGTCGTCATGGTCAATTTTGGGGTTTAGGAAAGTGGTCACTACATCCAAGTGGTCCATATTCCACCTGTATCTCCCGATGAGAGAGATGACATACCAAAATGTAGTTAGCTTCCCAACAGGGGCATAAGTCTCACCGAAATCTGTCTGTTCGTATCCTGTTATGACTAGCCCTGCTTTGTATCGTGTGGACCCATCAAGATTGTATTTTGTCTTGTAAACCCACTTAGAGCCAATCGGCTTAACTTGAAGTTGCCATGCTTCCTGGGAATTGAGAGGGGAAAAGGTGTTATTGAGCAGGATCGATGTACTTTCTTCCTCCATGGCTCTTTTCCAGTGATCTCTTTGAGGGCTTTCCATAGATTCCCCATAGGTGAATGGATCTGTTGCAGATGCCGTTAATGCTTCTGCGGATACTTTACCTTGACTTCTTGTGACACGACTCCCTATCGGCCGAGCTGGAGCTGGAACTGTAGCTGGAGCTGCTCACGGTACTTGGCTGGAATCCTTGTTTGCTACTGCCGAGTGCCAGGCAGTCTGATCATCTCGGCGGAGATGCTGGCTGTGGGCGATGTTTTCTGCATTTCCTGCCGAAAGCTGGGCAGTCTGATCCTCTCGGCGGAGGTGCCAGCTGTAGGCATTTTCTGCTTCCTCATCAGGAGCTTCATGCATGTGACATTTGGATCTGTTACCAATCTGTGTAGGTTGCCTATCTCGAAGAGGCGCATCTCCGGTATCTGTTTCTTTGACATAATCCTCATCTTGTGGTAATCCAAACATGGTGATTTCATTGGTTCCATGCTGACACAACAAGTGTGCATTCATTTCTTCGTCGAAGACGACTTCTGATTGGGTTTTCACCCTCTGGAATTTGGGATCCCATATTCTCCACAATAATATTGAGTCGTGTGTGTAGTCTAAAATCATGCAGGGCTTTGATCTCCGGCTGAACTTGCCTTTGCGGGGTTGAACATCAGCAATAAGTCTACTGGCATACCATCCAAATCGGAGTAGGTTATGGAGAGGGGCTTGGTACAATATTTCGATGCTGTCAGCATCGTGCGTAGATTTTCCAAATCGATGCGGCATTTCGTATGGCGCTTCGTACAGCGCTTGATAGCCATCACAATCATTTTTTCTTTTCAGACCTTCATTCGGTGATCTCTGATGGAGATAGACTGTGGTATTAACTGCTGCTCACCAGAACTGAACTGGAGCCTAGGAGTGAATTATCATCACCCGGGCCTTTTCAGTGATTATACGGATCATGCATTTGGCAACCCCATTCTTATGGTGAGCGTATGGAGGATATGGCTCGTATGTTGTACCGCGGGCCGCGAGGACATATTGGAACGTCTGATTGTCGTATTCTCCCTGTCCATTATTGCACCGGAATCGCTTGATCTCGTATACCTCTGAGTCTACTTGGGCCTGAAATGACTGGTAGGCGGAGGTGCAGGTCTTGGATTCCTCATTTGGATGCCCCCATATGGATGTGTACCTCGTGTAGTTGTTGATGAATAGTATAGAATATCGATTGTCTCTGAGGCTCAGTGTAGAAAAGGGGCCGTACACATCCGAATGTACAAGATCAAACGGCTTCATAGTGCTCTTGACTGGCAGTTTAATGAACCTTTGCTTGTGCTTGGCTTAGATGCAGACTGTGCACATAGAATCTTTGTTGGTATATCCGTCAATTAGATTTTTCCTGGTGGTAGGATTCATGTGAGCTAGTCGTTGGTGCCATATTCTTGACTCTGAGATTGTGAGAGACTTTCGAGTGGACTTAGTTTTGGCTGCGATAGGTGCTCCTGATGATTCAATTGTAGGCTCCATTGTAGGTGAGCTGTCTCTCTTTCTCCTCTTTCAGTTCTTGGTAGTCGATGATAGGAGTGCAGTCGCGGGGACTATGATATATATGCCATCGATTAGTTTTCCAGCGAGACTGCAGGACAATGGCGAAGTTATGGAGCATTTTCCATTCCGAGAAATCAGGGGTACGACTTGCCTGATTAGGTTGCGAAGACCTCGTATTGGTGTTATTACACGCCAAATCGGGACTCGTACCTGCCATATCCGGGATGGTAAATTGACTCGCACACGAAATTCTCTGAATTCCCAGTTTCTCATGATAGTTTGCCCCATCTCCTCTGATCTCTCTCCTTTTTGTCCTCAACTCTACCATCACCTAAGAACACGAAGTTAAGTCATCCCTCTCTATCTCTCCATGCCATAATTGAGAGTTAACACCGAGTACAGCATACACCGAGTACAGCATACACCGAGTACAGTATACACCGAAGTACTGCATACGTCCAGTAGTGTATACACTGAGTGCTGCATACACCGCGTACTGCATCATCCCAACATCCACTGTCTCCCACTCCCAGTCAGTCTCTCAGCTCCCAGCGGACCATGTTGTACTCAATTCTCTACATTCCCACAATTACGAGTTAACCAATGAATAGAGTCTCAGCTTCCATCACACATACCTCCCGATCTACTGCCTCCAGATTCACTGCCTCCAGATTGACTGCCTCTAGATTGACCGCCTTCAGCTCAATAATCTCCAGATCAACCGCCTCCAAGTACTCCTCCAATCTTGATAGATCATGGCGTCCAAGTGCATCTCTGAGTTGACTCGATTTCGGCCTCCAAGTGCATCTCGAAACTTGCTCGATTACGGCCTCCAACTGCATCTCTGAGTTCACTCAATCTCAGTCTCCAAACTCGTTCGATTCTGCCCTTCAATTGCATATCTGAGTTCAGTCGATCTCGGTCTCCATGTGCATCTCCAAACTCGCTCAATCCCGGCCTCCAAGTGCGTCTCTGAGTTCACTAGATCTCAGTCTCCAAGTGCATCTCCAAATTTGCTCCATCCCGGCCTCCAAGTGGATCTCTGAGTTCACTCGATCCCGGTCTCCAAGTGCATCTCCAAACTCGCCCAATCCCGGCCTCCAAGTACATCCTCAAGGAGTGACAGCTGGTGTACAGTAATACAGGGGTAATGGTGGTGGACAGAGTGACGGGCAGTATATATTCGGCAGACCCTGGATTAGATAGACATCATCACATTTCCATCTCATCTTATCATACAATGAAAATACACACTCTATCTTTCCCAACTTTTGGTCTCACTTGCTCTGTCCAAGATTTCGTGGATCCATGCAATTGCGTCGATCCTCAAGGCCGGGTAGTATCATATCTTCTCACACGGTTCCTACGCTCCTCGAACCAGAACCGCTCTTTCTCATGAATTCCATTTGGATGTCGCGAGAGGTGTGGGGGAGTATTGATGGTGGGCTTTCTGCCTTCTAGCTCCATTGTTTCACCCCAATGGCCTCCAAGTGGTGCATCTCTAAGTTTTCTCAATGGGCGTGTCCAGGTGCTCCTCCAATCATGCTCGACTACCTTTTGCGGCCAGATTGACCGTATGCATATATATACAAAGAGTGAAATAACGCATGCCGTATTATGATGTAGCGAAACTTGTGACTGTAACAAAGACGAAATGCCTTGTGGTAATGTAAGAACCACTGCTGTGAGAATACGGTACCAAGTCTCCCGCTGTGCTGCGCAACGGTCTCGGCTGCTCTTGAAGTCTCCTGCAGATCTGCGCCGAGGTCTCAGGAGCTCCAAAATTTGACTATCCTATAAGTCAAATCTCATAGCATCCTGAATGCACCTCAATAACTGCAGGTGCTTTCAGGAGCACATGAGAATGCTGTTGCACAGTCTGAGAGCACTTTGCTTAGCTCCAGGGGGGTCTGGGAGCATCTAGAAGTACTTAGAATCACTGGTGAGGTCGCTCAAAGTGTCTGGGAGAATTGCGTGTTGCTTCCAGACTAATTTACATTTTGCTGATGTGTGTATACTCGTGTTTGACTCCGGCTTCGCTGAACCTAGCCTGATATGACCACTTCTGGGTCGACAAGTCCCTTCCGGCATTTGCGATATTCCGGGGACTATGTCAAGAAACTCCAGAAGCTCTCCAAATGTTGTCAGTGCAGGTGCTGCTGCGACATCATCTGTTTGCGGTTGAACGACTGCTGGAACCCTCAATTCAGATGTGCCATACTTTTTATCTCTTTCCCAGATGTAGCCAGCTGCATCCTCTCATCCAGGTTGTGTCAATTCTTCAAGCTTCATCTGTTTCTGCCGAAACCTCTCCATGCGCTGCTGTACCGTTTTGGTAATGGTGCCCATCACCCAGCCGGGTTCGCCATCTTCGCTCAGCTTGCCCTGCTCTGTGGCTTCATCATCCTCATTGTCCCCATCCTCCCCATCATCGGAACTTGCAAGATCACCCAGACTGTCTCCGATAGCAACCATCATCCCCTGAAATGTCTCTTCTGGCTCTCTGTTCTTCAATCCCGCATTTTCAGCATTCATCATATCTTCCTGCTCTTGCTGAACCGCTGCCTCTGCGTCTTCAACTCGCTTTCTTGCCCCAGTAGTTTCTCTCTCAACATAATCCTCAATCCATTTCTCTTTCTCTTCATTGCTTAAGAAGTGCGTTTCTTGTTGTTTCTCGGCCGCAAGCTTCTTTTTGGATCGCAAGCTGCACAATGCCCCAAGGGCTCAGACTCTTTCTGCCTCCAAGCCGCTCTTGCCTTCATTTGCATGATGACATCATTGTGTGGACCGCTTTGTTGATTTGCCGTATTTGCACACCGGAAGTGGCAAAAAGTTCTTTTTCAGAGCATTGACGATTGTAGTTTCCGTTGACTTTGTTGTGGGGCGAGATGTTGGATATTGCAAGATATGGACAAGATGGAGGCAAGCTGCGTCTTTTATGTCAAGGTTGGTATGTTTACTCATCTTGAACAAAGCAAAATCTCCCTTTTGACTGTCAATATAAAGGGAAAAGTTAGGCTAACCGTACATCATAACTCGATTGTTATCGTCAGTTTCATGTATTATCCCCGGGATTATTTGAGACAAACATCAGCAGACATCCTTTGCCTCAATCAATGTTCTATTTTTATCTGACAATCATGCGATTTCGGCTGTCCTACAGCGCAATTTATCCCTGTTAACAAACAAACAACATCACACCGACTTATTGTACCTCTCGGGGCGGTGGGAAACCCCTACAACTTGCAGCTATACACAGTAGATTTCATCTTGAGTATAACGAACATGTTGGCTGCTACTTGTTCCATTCTGTCATGAGACTAACTTTATCTTCCTCAGAACTTCCCACTTCTTTTCGTTATCATCTTCCTCTCCTATTCCATACCAGCAAATCATGGATACACAACCACCTCAGCGAGGCGAGAGCGGATCCAAATCAAGCCGATTGGCTGACGCGTCTTCAAATACATTACTCATCGGCACACAGCAAGAATGCAGACACCAGCTAGTCCACCGCGATGCTGCCAATGAAGCCACCAAAAATATGCCCCAGGATGGGTATTTAAAAATCGACCGTAAGTACAAATTACAAGCAGCATGCAGTAAGATGTAAGTATACCCATATCGTTGTAACCGGCCATCAATTAACCGTATAATGTACAGCGGGTGTACATAGAGAGCTACATGAACAATTTATCGCTGCCCGTAACAGGCAATCTCCATGATCGAATAAAGCATTTATCCGCACTGTCCACAAAATGAAACATCATGATGTTGTCAGCTCTGGGATTTTCGCGGACGAATTTCCTGATAAGCATCCAGGTGAGTGGAGGAAACAGGCTTTAATCACTTTAGAGCAGGCTACAGAGGCATATATGATTGAGGTAATAGCCGAATCTCACTTTCAGAAGCAGCAACTAATTTCCTGTAGGTTTTCAACATGACTGCTACTATGGCAAGGCAAGGAGGTTGGGTACAGCTGGAACAGTCTGACATGCACCTGGCCTTGAATATGGCCAAAATGGCCAAGGGAGGGTTTTTGTGCACCATAATAGAGAAAACGCAATATCTAATCAAGAAACCTGACCCCAAGGTTGGAGAAGAGGTGAAGCGGGGTGTTGAGTTTCCTGGTCAGAAAAAGATGAAGGCTGCGATTGAAAGACACCCAGCTATGCTTTGTCAAAACCACACGGCCGGATGTCTTCATTGCCAAAACGGTATCGCAAAGAATCCACAGGCGCGCTGGAGGCGCAAAGGAACAGGTATACCTCCGCCCAATCGATGCAGACAGCCGACTCCAGAGCCGACGCCCCCTCTGCCCAGAACACCACCCGCCCCAACCGGTAACACTTTCAGAACTCAATGTTCCCAAATCGTCAATTTGCCCACCAGATATGCATATTCACATACTTTTCTTCCCTGTGCTGAATTTTTTACTCTTGATGCTTCTGCCCAGAATAGCCAGCACAATACAGATTTTGATACAGATATACTGACTGATGAAGGAACATCCATTGGTTAGTACACTATCTGCTGTGTGGTAATGCTGCTAACATTCATTTTGAAGACCAGAGCAGCCTATTGAGCGAATCTGGCAGTGATGACAAGCATTGATCAAATGGCACCGAATTTTGGAGATTATTATTATCCTGAATTTGCAGATGCTGTCAATTATTTTTTAAAGGATATATTTATATGTATTATTAAAGAACAATGCAGTGATCAAGAAGAAAGTAAATGAAAACGCTAAAAAGGCTACCACATCAATGTAAATCATGGACTACGCCAAATCAAATAATTGTATATTGTGGATACACCCGTGGCTAAATGAGCGTCAATGGAGCGTCAACAATTCTTTGTCATGTATCTTGGGTAATCTGGGGGGCAACAGGTTGCAAATGGTCATAAATGAAGTATTGGCTGCATTTATAGGCAAATGAGAAAGTTAAATGCTTCCTGCACCATCATGAAAATAAGTGTCAACGAAGCGTAAACGATTCTTGATCTTGTATCTTGGGTAATCAGGGGGGCGACAGGTTGCAAATAGTTATAAATGAAGTATTAGCTGCCTTTATAGGCCAAAGTGAAAGCAAAACGGTCCCTGCCCCATCTTGAAAATGAACGTCAACAAAGTGTCAACGATGTTTGGTCTTGCATCTTCGGAAATATGAGTGGCGCTTGATCACAACCATCTATTGACAAGGAGATGGCAGCCTTTATAGGCAGATATGTACGGGATATTCCCGCCACATCCTCCAGGACAGTAACAACTGATTTCATTAACAGGGCTACGACTAAGTATTCGTGAATCTTGTAACATACGAAAACAGTCAAAACGATGTATATTGACCATAATAGCTACATAGTGCTGTGATTAACCATGATGGAAGGCCAACAATCGTTGGCACTCCATTGACGCTCATTTTCATAATGGGGCAGGGAGCGTTTCACTTTCTCTTTTTCCTATAAAGGCAGCCAATACTTCATTTATAACTATTTGTAACCCATCGCCCCCCAGATTACCCAAGATCCATGATCAAGAATTGTTGACCCTCCATTGATGCTCATTTTCAGGATGTGGTAGGGTACGTGTGTCTATTCGTTTTGATCATTAAGGAGGCCAATACATCGAAAATAAACCATGACGTACCAATGTAAATATTTTACGATTAACAGTAGCATATCTGAATGCAATTAAAAATGTGAAACCTGAAAAGTAGAACCGGAGCTTGGAACGGAAGGGTCTAGCCAAACCCTGTGAACCCCGTGGGTTGATGGATAAGGGTCTGGGTTGGGCCCGCCATAAGTCAACGGGTCGGGTTTTTGGACTAGTCTGGAACAGAACTGATCCGTTTTTACGGTCCAAACTGCGACCACTGGCAGGTTACCTGGACCTGTTGCTGATACTACACATGTTATGACCCGACTCAGAGAGGAGTTCAACATTGAGAAGCCACATAAATCTGATTTGTGTCACATTCAGGGTGGACTTGGATGAGTTCTCTGTGAGACACAAATCCTAGCAGGCATTAAAGCACAAGGTGAGAAACAGGATACCGGTAAAAAAAATCAACCAAAGCAAAAAAGCCAGCTATACCAGTCACCCCCAACCAAGTTGGTATTCAATTTCAACTGTCTCATCGGCCATACGGAGTAGAAACAAGTAGTACTTCATCTACTATTTCAATGTCTAGCTTAGAGTCTCAGCACTCTCGGCGCACCACCCATCCTAGACTTGATCCACGCCTTCATACACCTTGGAATCCTAACCGACAACTTCCAGATTGTCCTCTTGGAATGTCCTTGCATATGCGAAAGTTGTTACAGTGTTGCAGTGGGGGTGGTAGTGGGAGTAGTGGTGGATAAACACAGACAGAGGTACTGTAGGTATGTCCTAGTTTATATGTCAATAGGAGTTGTTCTAACTGAAAAGTATAGACTTACCTTCTATCTTCTTTCTCTTTCTCTCTTTTCGCTGCACTTGTGTTGTTGTGCTATTATTGTACGTAGCAAGAAAGTGGGGTTTTTTCACTTCACACCTATCATTACCCGGCCGTCTCGCTTCTCATGGATGTCTCGCTTCCCCATTCCGTACGTTACACTCAAACTTCGATTCGATTTACAATGGCTGCGTTGCGCTGCGACTAGAATGGTGTCCTTAGTCTTGCGTCCATGCATGATGTTGATGTATGGGGGGAGGTGGTACTACTGCTGATATCAGTTGGGATACCTAATGAGCTGAGGGTGATTTGTGGGCGAGGTCGTGTGGAATTGGCACTGGCCTCGTTCCCTGCCTATCATACCACTGAGCTTATGAGTCGAATCGAATTCATTATCACCAATCATAGCGATCTGAGCACACTAATATCTCACGGAGAGTTACGTTGAGCCGAAGAGAGCCGAGCCTGGGCCAGAAGTTCGAGCTGACTCCGCTCAGCTTTATCACTAGTTCGCATCTAATCGGAGGGAAGGTGTGGGTGTACTGCGGGTAGACGATGATTTTGGATCTCTCAATGGGCTGGGTTGATCGGTTGACGTTGATGGTAAATTAGGGTTCCGCGCGTGTCGTCGTCTAACATGACCACGAGCAGTCCAGCCACTTTGTCTCATTAGTTCTCAGTACGTTAGATATAGCGTATAATCGCGACGCCCACAAATCCACTCCCTGTCATGATTGATCATTATCACCCAGCAATACTCGATGGCTCCACTATATTTTGTGCGTTAACGCCGCTGCACTTTGGTCTTACCAGTGTAATTGATTGTAAATACATTATGAAGCTCTTATCTAGGATGTGCGCTAGTCGCAGATAGAAATGAATCTTCTGTAGAGGAGAATGGGGTTTTATCTGTTCTGGTCGAACTTGATTTTAGGAGCTCTAACGGTCTAGCAGTAAAATATGTCAATGGAAGCTTGTTCCGCACAAGATATCCTAGAAACACTCCGTTTTAATGGAATTAGGTGTCAGGACCATCCCTCTCGACCGCTTCAGTCCCTTCGGGAGGTCTTATTCGGTGTACGCGACCAAGGTTACGAGGTCGTGGGTATTATCCATTATCCGTGCGGTCACTATCACGATCTTGTACACCGCCCCACTACACGTTCATACTATAACCATGTGGATAAACTCTGACGGATACAGTCCAGTAGCAAAAGTGTTCGTGATGGCCACGGAAAGAGCCGCAACCAAGCACCCCATGAAAATGAAAAATCGCGATTTTGCAACCACATAATTGAGAGAGCTGTATTTGAAAAAATAAATCCTTTCGGTGATGATGAAAAAGATGTTTTGTACTTTGAGAAAAAAATCGCATTATACAGCTCTGTGCAAAAGTTGCACAGGCCATAATACCTAATTCCAAATTCTAAAGCCTCTCTATTGTGTTGTGGTTAAGAAACCGATTAATTTGTATTGAAGATACTTTCGTAGGGCGAGTACTTAGACCCCTGTCACGAACACTTTTGCTACAGCACTGTAGATAAATCTAAAATCAACACGGACTTGCTTCGCGGAACTGGGCGATTGCCTTTAAATTTTAAAAGACTCGCCGATTCTGTGCTTTCAGACAGCCACTTCATGCCTTGACTGTCCCAGGGTATCAGTGATTTGGCCTACAATTCATTGTTTCTGAAGGAACATTGTAATACTTCAACCTTGTTGACACGCGGGTGTTGCAGCGGGCGTGGAAATCTCGTTAACCGTCTAAGTTCTAAAGAGCTAGAAGAGAAAAGGAGAAGACTAAAGGACACAATGTCAAGAAACCTATACTGAAAACAGCAACGCACGTAACGGCCAAGCAGTCACATAATGCCAGTCGATGATCTCGGGCAGCATTTCCGTCAACAAACCTCCAAAAGAAGTCCAAAGCTACAGTACCAAGGATTTTCACATGGTTACCCAATGCAGTACTAGCCCAGCAATGTTATGCTTAGATATGTCTGAGCTGATAGGAAGCCTCGTTTCTATAATATCAGAGCTAAAGATAATAGTACTCAATGCTGCGGATTTTGGACTGTAGCTGTTTGTTACCACTGTCCATTTTCGACTTTGAGCTCACCGGACTATTGTAGATCGATACCCTTTTTGGTTTACTGGAATCGATGCTAGATGTAGTCTCAGACAGAGTTCTATTTACGTTTAACAGGGCAGAGCAAACATCTTCCACTCCCGTTTTTCCAACTTAAAGCAATAATCTATCAGCTGTCCTCTTTTTTTCATTGTCAACTTCCTCTTCTCCTGTAACCACATTGTCTCCACGATGCACCATGCTACAAAAAAAGAAACCTCCTTTCTAAAACCAATTATACAGAGTATACCCGCAAATATTCCAAGGAACATCATGCAAAGCCCTCTGTAAACCCATCAAAGGTAAGCACCAGTTCACCTTCTCACAATGGAAATAGTTCAGTTCGCAGCGGTTATTCTTCTCGCCGGAGCTTTTCAGCCCTACCATCATCTTTGCCGTGTTCTGTAGATGCTTCCAGCAGATCTTCCTTAGTCCAAGGCTGTACGCTGTTGTGAGTACCACCATTCAATCTTCGTTTAGCAGCCTATGACTAAGCCGCATCGATAGATTTACAATGACCCGTTCGACCTCGGCCTTGCACTTGCATGTCTTCACTCTCGAAAACACGCGTGTACGGGGCTGCCGACTAGGCTTGTTCTTTTGAGAACTGCCTTCTGATGTCTTCCCTCGGGCGCAATCCGCTTGCGGTTCAGTGCTCATGCTTTTGTGAACTCTTCCGCCCTTGCCATCTGTCACGACGGTCTCGACTCGTTCTAGTCATCGCGCCCACTCTCATCCCTGCCATCAGTATCGCCAGTCCTATTGGTCTCGCCAGGATCCTTCTATGTAGGATTGTCCTCGCTCTCATCCTGTTCCTCGTCCTCACTTCCGTCCTGTCCTTCACCTTCGCTCCTCTCCTTCTTCTCATCTTCGATGCTGTGTGGACGCTGTCCTTCTTTACGGCCCTTATCGCCATCTAGCTTGTTATCCGTATGCTCTAGATCCATTACATGGCCATTTTTACGGACTTGAAGTGCATGGCTTATTGAGATTGTATCTACCTGTCAGGATTGTTATTTAAGCAACGAATTTAGGATTTAGCCTCCATGATAGGCCCTGTGAGCTCTTCAATACGATCCTCAGGATCCCACCCAAAGTTTAGCAACCATGAGGGGCAGAGAATGTCACAGGAGTAGCCAGAGCGAAATGTTGCTGCTTCTCTGACAGATCAAGGGTCGAGGAGCGCAAATCATCTGCCATTCGTACTGCAGCTTGTACATTCATCGCGGTAAATGCGGTACTCTTTGCATTTGACATTCTGAAGCGATTCAGCAAGTAGTGCTTTAGGCAATCTTGGCAAGGGCGATATCGTTCTCTGTAAAGCGAGCTAGACGGGCGATTCCTTGCACGATGTATTCCCCAGTGTTGGACGACAGAAGTTCGCGTAGTTCAACAAGCCAAACTGCTATAGCGGCAAGTGCATTCAGCTTCCGCAATTTGTTAGCTCGAGACAATGTGAGGTGCAAGTCGTGCAATAGCTATGCTTGCCAGTCAATAAAGCGGGATAACCGGTAGTCCAAATTCGTGGGGTATGTGGGTAATTCAGAAGCGGTGCAATTGTTGGCGGCGACCATTCCGGCGACCATTCCGGCGACAGGCGGGCAGTCTGCAGCGGAGATGGCGCCCACCGCACAATGGCCGCAGATACTCCACAAAATGTTCACACATACAGTTAGTATTAAAGGAATTCATTGTTGCATTCCAAAATATAACTCTAGAACACATCTCCCAGCGCAAGGTTCATTTTACTGTACCAAGTCGCTTAACACTACTAATTTAGTCGCCACATATTCCCTTCAGTAAGCGGTCTACAGGGCGTACAGACTTCCCAGAAACATTCCGGCTGGTACAATGTTTTTGTAGGGAGTGTTAAATGTTCAGCTTCTTAGCGCTAAAGCTAAACTATAACATATGCAGAATTTCTCAGTAGTGATTAGATTTTCGTCTCCAGCGCTCTTCACTGGTGACCTCCATATATCTATACCTACAGCTGTTCCATATATCATACACCCCTCCTTTACACAACCGTATAGACCCCCATCCCGTTCCCAGCCCACAACTCTCGACCGCCATGCAACCCGCACCCCCGCAGCCATGGTAGTAGTCATAACTAGTCACTACCTCCGCTAGTTCGACGCCCATAGTTATCGTGGAGGTCGTGTATCTTGGACATTCCTAGCTCCCAGTCCACAACCTCCCGTTACACCGCTGCGTAGGTCATCCGCCCGAATAACGCAGGAACCATCACATTTGTGTGGCATAGTCGTCACAAGTGTGGGTCACACAAGACCCTTCTTGCACGCCCAACGCAACTCGAATTCCTATTTTTAGCAGATTGTCTAGAGCTCTCTCTTAGTCTCCATTTTATTGTGCTAAGTTTTTAGCCTATGGAACCATATTGCGGCGTGGCATCGTACATGTAGTTGTGGAGATGGAGCAAAATAATGTGATCTGCGGACCATCGACGCCACGGGGTTACGCGACCACCGGAACGATTTGTCCTACCCCAGACGTACCCAGATCGTGGCATCGTAGGTGCTTATTCTACCGAAAAATTGGCCAACAGTTACAGTAATCGTCGAGACCAGCTTCCTTACAGTTACACACAACTATCCAATCTCATTCATACCATTACCCACAACCACCTAGCGTTTACCTAGCCCTATAAGACTCTGCAACCTTGCGAATACTGCTCCAGTTCCACATTCGCGTGGGACAACCTGTGCTGAGGTACGGTTTGAGCAAGATGCTTGATTCATGAGCGAAAGATCGATACGAGTTCTTTCATGAGAATATCTTCGTGTGGTGCGAATTGCGCGCAATGAAGATAAATAGTATTTATACTAACTCAATCCTGCCAGGTCGTAGCTGTGGCGGCGCAACAGGAGTCACAGAAGGTTCAAAAGCGTACACCATTATCAAAATCGCAAACATTAGAACACTAATTAAATCACATAGTATCTTCCTTCGCAGCATCATCCTTCCCAGATTCATGGATACTGTCTCCTGCTAATTCACCCTTCTTGAGACCCTCTGGGTCAAGATCCATGTCTAAATCCTCGCCATAGAGCGCGTCGGGATTGAAGCGCAACGATCCTTTAGGGATAAACGATGACGCGAAGATGATGACCGCTATCACCGTAAACTGAACGCCAACCATATTGACAAGGCCCTTGTGAACGTCACCGCCGCCTTTAGCTCCGCCGGTCTCGGCATAAATACGGTCAAGGTATCGACCCAGCAGCGGAGAGGTGATGGCGTAGAGGACAATGTAGGCTGAGTATAAAACTAGCGCTGGTGATCAGCCGCGAAAAGTGCTGAGTGAAGGGTTGAGACTTACAGGCCATGACAGCCCCCAGCGCAGAGACGTTTTTAGTCTGGCTCTCCACACGCGCAAGTGACGCTTGAATGTAGGCGGCCAGGGAAACATCGCCGGCTGCCCAACCGAACGAGATGGGGATGAAGGACCCTGCAGCGACCCAGGCATCCCTAACGCGGCCGGTGGGCGGATACCAGAATGGAATGTACCAGAGAACCAGCAACATAAGAGCATCGATCCGAAGCCAAGGCATAGGCGTCATGATGACTTGGGTAAAGAGGAAGACAAACAGGGCACCTAGGAGCTCGCCAAAGTTGGATCCGCCCACCATGATATTTGACCAAGCGGAATTGCCGAGGTAGCGTTTTGCGATAACTGGAGCAGCCCCGTTTTCGAGGTATCTGGATGATATTTCTATCTTAGTTCATGTAAAACAGCGGAGTATTGTGGAAACAAACCGATGACCGTAAAGCGCAAGTGCATATCCTGGCAGCAGCCAGACAAATTTGCGAGTGCTGAACAGGATCTTCGCACCCGTCCACACCGAGTAGAGGAACAATAACATGTTTTGAATGACAGACTTCATATAGGAAATCTCCGTCGCCTCATCCACTTCCGGCTTCACTCTTGAGAACCCAAAATCCCTGATGAAAAACCATACCACGGATGCTGCAGCGAAGAAAAAGGGAGTGATGATAAACGACATGTTGTTGCCGAATCTGGGGATCAGAACCAACGCTGTGCAGAATGACCCAGCGGTACCTGAGATTTCATAGCAGATATGTACCAGTGCATCCATCCTACGCAGTTTCTGAACATTCCCACCTTTGGGGGGGCCATCAGCTCGAGCTACTAGCAGAAGGATAGGGACACAAACCAACAATATCTCGCGGAACTACTCGACGAATCAACTCCACCATCCCATATGTTATTCCAGCTACACAATAGATGGGAATCATTCCGTCCGTGTTGTAGTCGCCATAGTATGAGAAATCTGTCTTCTTGTGGGTCCACGCCCAGTCTTTCGGCACAAACTGCCCTCCGGTGCTGCCATCGACGATCAACAGCAACGCAGAACAGACACTAAATACCAAAATTGCGGCTGATAGCACATTCTTCGTTGCAAAGCGCTGCCCGCATGTATTAGCATAGTACGCGACACATCCCGAGGTTACACCGAGCTTACTTTAATCAACGGTGCAATCAAGATACTCCCCACACACTGGAAAGCCTGGTAAAGCCCGGTGAGCAGCCCGACACGTTCGAACGTGCGCGCCTTCGTCTTATTAATTTCAGCGTCATAGTCATATCGATTTGTCGCTAGCGCAATGACGGATCCGTTAAATGCCTCAAGGCCAAACTTGTACAGCATGATACCAGCTATATAGATAGCAATGTTGCGCTTCTCCTCACGAGAAAAAGTGCGCCAGCTATCGCCAATGACTGCGAAAGGGGACATGTTGGTTTGATTGACACCAATCCGATGTGTTGACGATCGTTCGCGTTAGATTCTGCGTCGTACTCTCCACTTTATACTTTATATTAAAGCTTAAGAATCGATGTCGAATGCGGTCTCATGTTTGACGTTGGAAGAGCCAATGGAAGCCTAGCATCCGAACACGCAGCAACCTCCAACAGCTGCTATGTATCATAAAGGGCAGGCTACTCAACTGTTCTGGATGCTTCACCCTCCCTAGCCTTGGGCTCTCATTCGTCGGCACATCCACCTTCACCCAAGCGCTCTCCAGCACACATACAACCCTTCGCTACCAAATTTTCGTGGAGATTACTACTTTAATTATCATGCATCCTATCTGCTGTTGGAGCTGCCATGATCAACATCGTGGGGATTGTGCAGCAAAGCACTCCGGCAATATGGAGCACCCTCTTGCGCTTGCCCGCGCGAAAAATAGCGTCCTCCGCCACAGGTTAACACGCTAGAGGCGATGGACATCGAGACATGGCTCGGCGAAACCATTCAATTCAATCTAAACATACGGCGTGAGTGGAAGATCTGAAGTACTCTACTCGAGTAGACTGGCGAAGGCGACGAAAGCGACGATGCACACTCCTCGCATCCCAGACATGTGATTGTCACAAGACCGCATCCCAATGCAATCCTGACGAGCAAACCCCTTTGGCGGCAGGGCCGAGAGCTGGAATGTTCGAGATGCATGGAACAGTGAGTGCAGATGCCGACTCGGGTCGTGATCCGTTACTTGCAGCAAGGAGACTGTTCGGACGCCAACTGGGCTAGGCACGGAGACAATCCCGTCGCGGGGGCTCTCCCGCCGTGGGGGGCATCCCGTTTATCAACTGAAGCAAGCCGGATGCATAAACGTGGAGCAGACAATACGCAGGTCGCCGGGCGGCAGCACCTCCGAAGCACTGGTCCTATAGCTTGTTGCCTCTATGCACAGAAAAAGCAAACGCTACGAAAACACTTTATTCCGAGTTCTGCCATATCGAAAGCGAGCGCTGCTTGCCAGTGCCGTGAGGCATCGTTATCCGTCCACGAACTGTCCTTCACACATTGCATGCTTTTTCTGCGAGCTACAGTCAATACTACCTGCAGCTCGGGACATCCGGCCTCACTTAGGAGATGCAAGCAGCTTCTTCAGGAGGATGCACGATTTGTTGGAACGGTAGAGTACGCCATCACGTGCCATTGGGTTATGCAAGACTACAGCCGCGGTGGGACCGGGGACCGGGACCGCAGGTAACACTACCAGCCAGAATACCCATTTCGACGCCCCCATTCGCCAGTTTCGCGGACAATTCCATGCACCTCTTCAGTCTGCTTTCAAGTCAGAGCGATACAACAGGCAGACAACCCCAGAGACCAAAACCCTTCGTGCAGCCGGGTTAGAAACCCCCCACGGGCTACCTTTCTCTCTGGCGGCGCGGCAAAGGTTCTACACTTACGGCTGCCATGCATCTATCTTGGTGAGTGGTAGTTTACGCAGTACGCTCTTCTCCGGTTCGTATATCTGACAACTTACCCGGGAATTTATTGTTTGCATGGTTTAGGAGGGGTAGAAATTTGCTTGCCCCCTGTCTGAACTTTTCTAGCGCCTCTTTGTCTCATGGAGTTATCAATAGCACCGCCTACCTTCGTAAAGCTAGAACGTAATCCCAAATTTCGAGGCTCCAAATATGACAAGACAAAGAGCAGGGTTCAGTCTGTATTTTCACTAACTTACGCATAGGGATATGAGTAACGGCACGCTACAAGTTTCAAGCTCTCGGCCAAGTTTTTATTTACTCGGAAATAGCGTACTACAACTGGCTTCCCTTCACAGTGCGCCCCTAACACTTAGAGTGAAGCCTTAGCGATAGTATACTAAGTTCTTCCCCATCACGCGAGTGACAAATAAACTAGCACACGTAAATCTCCCAGCGCCTAACAACAGCACAACAACGCCACAACACCGTGATGAGGCTACCTCCAAAGATGAACTGAACAATACTCAGAATAAAAAACTGTATGGGGCATTGACAAGCTAGTGGTTAATAGAGTTATTATAGTCGCGGCATCGCGTTATTGTGTGGTTTGGAAGGCACTATGTGCTAGTTTTTTTGTCACTCGCGTGCCCATGTATAGTGAGGTACATCCCCATCACAGTGTACGAATGTAAAAGTTTGTCACCATCCTTATCACGATTCACGACATTCTTTGCACTAGTGTGTGTTCCGCAACCATCAGTATACCATTGAAACTAATGTTACAAATCTCCCCACCCCATTTCATCATCATGCATATCCCAACCCGATCCCAAGCTCAAATTCAGAGAACGCCTAGATCCCAAACAAGTCGAAAGCAAATGATCGTCTCATCGTTGCACATCTAGTACCTAGTACCCGAGGTAGCATGCGTCTTATCACCACCATACGTCTTCGATCCATCAAGGTCCGAGTCGACACGGGGGTCAAGCTTATTCAACAGATCATTCTTGTGGGGACCCGCGGTATTCGGTGCGCTATATCTCATTAGCTGGTGCTCAACAAAATGCTAAATGTGAGAACTTACGGTCCAGTAGAGTGAACAGCATGGCTCGCACGATGATCACGGTCGGAATCGACTGTAGGATCCACCTTATTCGCCACATCCGAGCGGTGGGGACCGCTAGTGCCAGAGTTCAAGGTACTTCCTCCGTGAGCATGGGCGGTGGTATTGGTACCGGTAGTGGCAGTGTGAGTTCCCAGACCCGCGGAGCCATGAGTGTGGCTAGAGCCGAAAGCTCCAGTGGTGCCGGTGGAGCGGTCAGAGTCAACGCGGGGATCCGCTTTGTTGGCAAGGTCTGACGAGTGCGGGCCGGAAGTAGTGTGGGTTCCGCCGTAGCCAGTAGTGCCGCGATGGTCGCGGTCAGAATCAACGCGGGGATCCAGCTTGTTGGCGATGTTGCCCTGATGCGGGCCGGCATTGGTGGAGCCGTAGGCGCCGCCGGTGGTGGTGGTGGTGCCGCGGTGGTCGAGATCTGAGTCGATGCGGGGGTCGAGCTTATTAGCCACGTTACTCGGGTGGGGACCAGCGTTTGTGGCGGTGGATCCGTGGGTGTGCGAAGATCCGAATGCGCCGGAGGTGGTACCGCGGCCAGAGTCAACGAGGGGGTCAAGCTTGTTGGCGATGTTTGAGGAGTGTGGTCCCGCATTAGTGGAGCCTCCGTAGCCGCCGGTAGTGGAGGTGGTGGTGTGCGTGCCGGTTCCACGAGCTCCAAGGTTGCGAGAGCCATCGAGATCGGAATCTACGCTGGGATCGAGCTTGTTGGCCGCATTCGACGAGTGTGGGCCGACTGTGGTGGAGCCGTAGTTGTCGCCGCGACGGACTCCTGCGTTACGGGAGCCATCAAGGTCGGAGTCGACACGGGGGTCGAGCTTGTTGGCCACGTTGCTCTGGTGAGGACCAGCGGTGGTGGTGCCGTGGGTGTCGGGACCGATGAGGGTATCTCTAACTTTGTTGGTGATTCCGGACATGGTGAAAATATGTGGGTATGTAGTTGCTGTGAAGATTGATTGAAGCTGTCTGCAGTGGATATGTGATTGTGTGGGAGTGCGTAATGGGCAAGGAAGAACAGAAGCGACTTCGAGGGTCTTTATTATGTTCGATCTGACGGGCAGTTGCCCCCGACGGCATCTTGTTTGCTGTGGACACGTCCCAGCGGTTCTCCATGACATCACTGATCGTCAGACTCCAGAGAGCTAAGCTTCGCCATGGCGTTCGTTTCCGCGATTCCTTCGTCTCGTGGCGTGTCCCTTGCTGCGTTTGTGGCCAACTCCACATTGAAGGCTTCGGCGAATGGCAGCAAATCGTCATAGTGACGGCTGAGGACGTCGCCAGTGACGCGAGGCACGTTGCGTGCGTAGAACCCAGAACAAGGCGTCTGAACGCTAATTACGTCAGGCTGCATGGCGGAGGCGGCTAGCCGCACCTGCCAAACAGCAAAACAGGTGCGCAACACAAGGCTGGCGCTTCCTTGAAAACGAGCCGATCGGTATCCCCGCGCTGAAATGCAGGTACCGAAGCCCTCATCGCTTCGCAACAGCACGTAATCCGGGTAGCCCATCCGTATGTTTGACCCTAACCCACCAAACAGTAGGCCACGAACCGAAGTCGTCATTGATCGCCAGTCGTGCTCAATCACCTTCCTCTCCTGCAAAGACAATTGTGGAGAGGGGGAAGCATATATAATTTCATATCTTGATGGAGGCACTGGTCGGTAGCGTGACCCTACTATCCAAGAACGGCAGCTGTGTCTATCGGTAGCGATACGGTGTTCTTCCTCTTGGTGTTTATTTCAGGATAATGAGAAGGACTACCCACATGGTTATAGCATTTCCAGTTGGTTTTACAATAGATTCTAATAGTGTTTACACAATTTTCAAAATAAATGGCATGTTGACAATGATTTTTCTGCCATCTAATAGCACTCGGCTGGAATATTCGTGTCACCCAAATCCACCGCTGGCTTACAACAGTTTCGATGGATCACAAACTCCTCCGAGGCTCTCGTCCTACCTACGGAAACAAGACTCCTACCGGACAGCTGAAGGCCCTACTGGCGTTATAAAAGCGGGGGAAAAGAAGAAGCTTTTTAATTGGGTAGACCAGGCCGAACAGTAACTTCATAGCTACAGCCGGTAAGCACCGCCTCAATTCGCCTTGACGACGAAACCCGACAGCAATCAATTTCACCATCTGAAGGTCGAAGATAGCCTTGCCGAAGCTGTTGCCACGCATGAAATCTCCCGCCCTTCCGTCATTTTAAAGGGGCGTCGGTTCACCCTTCTCTATTGCAACTGTGAGATTCTAATGACTTTTATATGTAGTTTAATCAATCGTGGTGGTGGTGGAAGGGTCACTTGAGATCAGAATAATCAGCCGAATCGGAAGAAGGGAGGTATCCCGAGAGTGTACACCTCCCTTGACTCTGCACCGGCTCCTCCGCTGATTAAGTATCATAGTAGGTGTTATTACTGAAAGAGGGAGGCTACGGTGTGGCCCAGTGCCCGAAGAATGCGAGGGCGAAGGAGAAGAAGGAGAAGAAGCTACAGCTGGAGAAAAGAAAAAGAAGGAGAAGGCGCAAAAGAGGGAGGTTCGGACTGCTATATCGCAGCGATTCATTTCTAGAATATCTGAGCTGGAAGTCACAGCGTAATTATAGTCAAGAGTGACACCACATATGGGACGAGGTTCAAATGATGAACCTGTTAGACCTAACCTGGGGCCTTCCCACAACCCCATATTTCCGTATTCTGTCCGCTGTCTGAAACACGCGTTGTTTTTCCAATTTCGTTTCTATATTTGAGAATTTGATACAAAGTTGGGACGAGCAGTTTAGGGACCTAGTATCAAGTCGACCCAATCATTAGGAAACCTAGATGATGAGACAGACACAAAGACATCTACTCGCTGATCGTTGCTGATCGACATTTTGGGCTGGGTTGTCTCAGTGTATTAGCAGTGGTTTGAATAATTCCTGAACCACCAACGAAACTGTCGCACTGCGGCGAAAACGGTAAGCAGGAATTCCATAGGTCATACATAGTCAACTTTGCTTCCAGGCATCTTTTAGCAGATTATGAACCGTGGGCTTTTGTTGAAGATAGAGACAAAGACCTCGACATCAGGTGACGAGCAGGCGCACATTCACGACCATCCAAAAAGTCCAGACCGAGCGAGTGATACTGCATGCACATATATCTTCAAAAGCCCACCCACCAAACCTAACACCGATTATCCCCATTAAAAACCATCCCAAACCCAGCCCCAAGCGCCACCTAAACAAAAAATCCACGCTACAACTCTCCACTCCCCGAGTCACCCCCTCTCATCGTTTTCCAAATCAACTCACCCAGACTCTTCCAATTTGCCGTATACACACTATCCCCATCGCTATTACTTTCCCCCAATCCTCCCGAAGAACCACTTCCCTTCGGCCACTTGAATCCACTTCCATCTAATCCGTTCACGGGTGTATACGGACCACCCGTCATATCCTGGAACCCCGTTCCCCACGCTATCTTGCTAGCCGCTTCGTGCATCTTCATGACGCTATCGACCATATCCTTGGTGTAAAACAATCTCCACTCTGTCGGGGTGTACAAGAACTCGATGGGGAGATGCTGGCCATCATCTCTCCTCCACGAGTTTCGGAAGTTGATTCTAGAAGCGCCGAGGTACGTGCGGATCTTAACGGGCTTAGGGAGTGAAAGTCCAAAAGCAGTGAAGTCGCCGGAGACAGAATTTCTAAGGAAGGTGTATGCAGAGGCGGCAACCTCGTCAAAGGAGAGGACTTGACTCCCCTTGATCCCGCCAATTCCCTGCATTGGGCCTTTCCTCGGTCTTCCACCGAAAGTGACGATCTTGACGCCCTGTGCCTGCAGGACCTCGCCAAAGATGGCACAGGTGGAGCCACACATGCCCGAGGATACCAGGACGACGTTTTCGGTTTTGAAATACGCTTCTCTTGGGTAGTTCATGACGAGCTCGCTGCCACTGTTGACGTTGGCTTCTTGTTCGTCCGGAATCGTGATTTTTGTAAAGTAGTCGTCATCTCTGTGTACAGGTCCCAACATATCGCGGAAGTCTTTCCAGTCGCTGCCGTCAGGCTTGTGTAGCTGGCCTAAATTGAAGTACGTATTTGTAATCTTTGAGGCATCGCCCTTAACCAGCATGACATCCAAGGTGGGGTTCCATCGCATGTTGGTGCCGAAAAATATCTTTTGGCTAGCGGGAAAGAGTTGATGTGCGAAGTTCTCGCCTAGCTGGACGATTCCGCCACCGTTTCCAGTTACATCAATAAGCAACCGCTCAATGCCCTCTGTTTTACACCAAGCTATGATATCCGCGACACCGCTGGAAAATGCTGTAATAAACCCTTGATCGTTTCCGGTCAGTGAGCTAAAAGCGTAAACAAGAATGACTGCTGTTTTCGTGTCGAGTTTGTAGACTCCGATCTCTTTGCCCGACTCCGTGGGAATCCATAATGCCTCCGCTGGCCAGAAATCGCGCTTGGTAAGTGAGTCTCGCTTCTTAAGCTTAGCCATTTGCATTGTCCTCCTATCTCTCTTCGTCTTCTTTCTGTTGGGGGGCTCAGGGAACTGGGTATCGGGCAATTGGTCGGAAGTGATTATCGCAAGTTCGTCGTCAGATCGAATACACATACTGTTGTAAAAATCATCGTTATTCCGGAAAGGTATTCGATTTTGCTGGGCATCCGGGCGTCTATTATTGAATGTCGCATTCCATTTGATCTGCACCTTGTTGCCATCCGCAAAAGTAAGTTCAATCGGTTCTTCGTAATACACAAATTTAGATGCAAAGTTTCCCTTGACCCATTGTCCGCTTTCAACGTGAAGCAGCAACTCGTTGAACCGAGCATCCGGATCAATCCAACTGCTCTCGGGATCATTCTTGGCCATATCCTCCAAATACTTGACCGGGTCCTGGTCATTGATCTTGGTAACCTTCTTACCAATCTTTGGCAACGACGCCGTGTCACTAAGGGTGGCAACATAGGTCTCAGGCAAACTATCCGGGGAAGTAGCAAGCTGAATAAGTGGATAGTCGTGCTCGAATAGAAACGCGGCTCCAACGCAAACGGGATTAAACCGGACGTGGCCATCCTTAACGGAACCAAACAGATCCAGAAAATCCTTGTTGACCTCGTAGTCGTTCTTGTACTCTCTCTTCTTGATTTTGCCTTCTATTTTGTCGAGGGTTCCGTTGATATCGACGGACGGCAGGTCAAGTTCAGGACAGGGCTGGTGCTGGAAGTAGGTTCCGGCTGAGTAAAAGGAGAGGTACTTTCGGAGCTCGTTTGTGGTGTTGAGCGCTTCGTCGTAGTGAAAAGGAATGGACTTTAGACAACCAATTGCAATACTTCCGTCGAGTGTAAGTTCTAAATTGTCAGCTTAGTATTACGGCAGTTTCAAGAACCCTCACCATTTCGCCTCATTGCGGCCCTCACATCTCCACACTCATCGGCGGTAACGAACGGTAGAAGCACCACGCATGGCAGTAATAGTCGTAAACTTTTCATCGCAGGGTGTAGGCTACGAAACAGCATGCCGTAGGATACGAGGGAGGATGATCGACTTTATTACCGTCTATCTTCGCCATAACGAGGCAGTGTCGCACCGTTGGGCTGAAGTTTCAGCCGCACCAGCCAAAGGAGGGGAATACCCACTGAATTCGGATGCGTGGCGCCAATGGTGTTGGTGTGAAAAGTGTCGGCTTGCATCACATAGAAGAAGCAAATACCCATTGATGGACGCTAGAAAAGGTGGCAGTGCAAATGCAGTCGTATCTACTGTCAGAGGGTTTCAATGGGTTTTCAGACTCCAAACTGCGTTCAAGTACTATTTTCAGGGTATCCACGTTAATCCACTATTTACTCACATCCAGGAATGAGTACTTATAAACTCAAGACTTTAAGTATCTAGTACATAACGGACATACCCATAGCCACGCACGACTGTATTTGTTGATTCTCGCACAAATAACCATTGCAGGAGACGCTCTGATGTGCGTGCAGGTTAAAAATAACCACCCTATACTACACAAATCATTCGCTTACAGGCTGTTTGTTACGTCGAGTCTCGCTTCTGAGCCTAATTTCGCCCCCGCATAAAACCCTAACCCCTTGCACCATTCCCTACAATGTACTGAGCCATCTGCCCGTATCTTCGGTCTTTCAAGAGCCCGCTCGAACGTCCGGGGGTCCAGTCAGAGCGTCATCCAGAGCAAGTTGGTGGCGCCGCGGCGGTGCATAGTGACGGTTGTTGTTGTGGCTGTAGTTGTAGTTGTAGTTGTAGTGTGTACACAGTGTGGCCTTAATGTTTTTGAGTCTTTCAAGTCACCTTTTGTGTGTCTGAAGACCAATCATGCCATTTAACCATAAGTCTGATATTGAAATCTGTCATTTATAAATACCCAAGTACCTACTTCTCAACTACCTCAAGTATATATGCACGACAAAAGCCCAGTGTATCAGTTCAATTTAAGCCAAATACTACGAGCACGCATAGTCAGGTGCTCTATAACACCTATCTCGTCAGTATCAAACAGTGATGACCAATAAATACGCTTGAGTCTGCGCATCATCGCGATCGAGGCCAGTGAGCGCTGGTTTTTCAGCTCGTAGTAGAAAGCAAATCGATATGCCTGAACAAAACCCCAAAGGAGGATACCCAGCAGCTGCAACTCCCTTACTCAGGCTGCCGTCATGCAGAATATTCGGCTGAACCCGCGATCCGTCCAACTGACAAGTTCAGAGACTTCATAGCGCAGATTACTACTGACGCTACACGAACCGCAAAACTCGCGAGTTCAACCAAAGAAAAATAACGGAAAATAGCAATCGCGGGGAGGTTTCAAGGGATTGGTACAACATCACGTCTCATGATCTGCGGATCTGTCTTTTCTGTAACCCGTGCAGGGTACATCACTGCTCCTATTAGTCGGGTTTTGGACATCAGGACTTCTGAAACCACTGTTGAAGTCGGGCATGTAGACTGTACATGCAACAAAAGACAGATCCATCCAGTTAGCGGGAGGAAGGCGCCGGGTTTGAGCTTAAGCTTTTGTATCTCATGTCCACCGCACAAGCTGCAGGCAGGATTATGCATGGCGCTCTAAATCTAACACGAGCTGCATGAGAAATACCTCTACATTCAAACATTTCTCGCATGTTTATCTGCTGTCACAGAATTTTCTCTCGCGCAGTAGTTTCCTACAATAAAATCAACAACACAATCCTTTAGAGCTTCAGGCTGGATTATACATGGTGCTCCAACCCTAACATGGGCTGCATGAGAAGTATCTCTACATATAAACGCTTCTCGAGTGTTTCTTCACTGTTTCAGAATTCTCCCCTCCCGCTAGCGGCTGTTGGCACCCGTACCTCAAATTCGGAATACTGTACGGTCATCAATTATGGGGATACCGAGACAAAAGGAATCCGCTCTGCAACCAATCGCACCCATTCACGCCTCGGATTTGTTCTGGGCCGCATACCTGGTACATATTGTTCCCTATGCACACCGTGCGGGGCGTTCCACCGGCGTCAGCATAATATGGTTGGATAAATAATACACTTTATGCATTGCATGTGAAACTCTGAAGGCTAGCTCCCGCGCATTCCCATTGGACAAGACAATCTCAGAAAATAATAAGCTATATACACGGAATCCCTATATCCCTCCACGTCACCTCGTCATCTTACACGACATCATCCTCCAAATCCTCCTCCTCCTCCCCTTCGTCTGCCACACATCTCCCTTCCAACCAGGTCATAACCTCCGCCATATAACTCTTATACACCGCATCAAAACACATTGTCTGATGTGCCGCACCCTCAACTTTCACAAACTCCGCAATAACCTTCCTCATCCCCAGCTTCTCGACCAACGCCTCGCTCTCCTCCATCAACACGGTCGTGTCCTCCTCTCCATGCACCACATATGCGGGCGGGAAACTCTCGTCAATCAGTAACTCGGGAAACAAACACCTCGCCTCCTCGGGGATGACCGTTTCCAGATCCGCCTCCCCCGCTTCCCGCAGCTTCTTCGACAACCCAGGTATTCCGGTAAGCAAATCCAGCTTCAACCCGCGACTCCACACGACCGGAGCCAATGCCATCCGTGCCGCACACTCCTCCTTATCGTCCCCAACCTGCGATAACGCGCCGACCTTCCGCATTTCCTTGCCGCCATCAAGATATCCCCTCAACAGCTCGGGGACATCTCCAACTGGGTCCTTTTCGGCAAAATAGTACGGACTCAACACCTTCCCCCCTTGTGCGGCGACGAGGAACATCCCCAATGGTTTTGGCTCCCAGTGTGCGGCAGCAAGTTGCGCCACATATCCGCCGGCTGAGTATCCGGCCACGAACACATTGGTCACCGAGAGATTATGTTTTAGCACGAGGGTGGTGTGGTAGTGTGAGAACAACGAGTTAAGGTCGGCCAATATGTCGTGGCCTGTGAACGGGATGAGTTTGCGGTAGTCGTAGGTGAGGAACACCCACCCCTTTGCTGTGCAATCATCTGTGGTCGTTAGCGAAAAATGGTGTGAGCCACATGGAACGCCGGAATAGGGGGCGGAGGGGATATACCGCATAGACCTCGCAAGATAAACCCGCGATCGCCGTACAGCAGCCCACCTCCGTGGAAAAACAGCACCGCGGGCCTCGGCCACCCGGGGTCGTTTAGCGGGAGGTGGACATCAACCTTGAGCTCCACTCCGGGCACAGGGGTAGAGTAGGTGTATGTCTGTACCTGCAAGCCTTGAGGTTCCCGCGGTGGAGGCGGCTTCGGACGGTGGAATAGGCGCGAGAGATTGGGTAGGCAGGTTCCCATGGTAGTCGTGTTAGTGTTGGTTGAGACAGCGGCAGGCCGGATGGTGATGGCTGTCGCGTATGAAGCATCGATCGATCACAACAGGAGGTCGGTGCGGCTCGTAGTCGGTGTTACTTGGCCACCCCCTGGAACTCGGGATCTGAAACACCGTTTGTCGCATCTTGTCGGGAGGGTATGAACGTCGAATGCAAGTACCTCTGCGTAGAGCGATGTGAGCTGGGCGAGTGGTCGAGATATGGAGTTGGCGAAGCCAGCGATTGTGGCTGCTCAGGGACAGTGAGGAATTGGTGGGTGCGGAGCTTTGGAGTGTCGAGAGGTGGGGTGGAGTCGTGATGTGCAATTAGGGCCGCTCGGATACCGGGGATGGTTTTGATTGTGCCGCAGTCGGGATTACATGCGCACTTGCAGCTTTGTTGGTGAGCCTACACGCGCATATGTGCAGGCAGCCAAGCTCCATCAGCCACCTCCTGAGGTGCAGATATTCCCCGGTGGACGTAGGCGCTGTTCCCGGTTTCGCCGCCAAGCGACCGTAGGCGAAAAGCGGAGTAGGCGCCCGCTTTGTCTGGCTTTTCGTGACCCACTTTCAGCATCCGCGAGTGAAATATTGTCCATCACTCGGTGCCCATCTCGGCAGGTACATCGTATCTATTGATACCGAATTCAGCGTGAGCTGCTTATCACGAATTCACTCGAAACTTGATTAGTGATGCGCGCAGGACGAGGCTCATCTCATCCCGCCAGCCCCAGCGAGATCTCGAGATTCTAGCATGGTGTAGCAAATGATTAAACCGGCAGCTGCATAATATTGTACTGCATTCCAATTCTGCTGCATCCCGTCTTGACCCACAGACAGCCAACGTCTCGCCAATGCTTACCGTCTCCAGATCCAGCAGAGCCCCATCAATTCCCGACGCTTGCATATCCATCTGTTGTAGAGTACGATTACTTGCATGAAGCTGAGACCAAGAAAGAACGACGTATTGGCAAGTCATCCCGACACGGCCCGTCCCTTGTGCAGTACTAGCGCAGAACCGGGAAGCACTCCATCCCCACGTTTCAATCGAGGCCTTTCTATCGACTGAAGAGACGAATACCTAGGCTCGTTCCCAGCCCCAGTCTTGGCATGAGCGCCACTTTCTGACGAAACTCGCTTGTACCCAGAGAGGGGCTGGAACCTTTCGAGCTCCGAAAATGGGGTTCGCTTATCGGAACAAGTGAATAGCATTCCGAGCTTCCTAATATGGAATTGTGTATAAACTTAGCATCCGAAGCTCTTGGCGTGAGGGCTCCGGGAATTGTGCGCTCTGCGGCTCAGCAGTCCGGATTCCTCCTCATCGCCATCGACATACAGTCAACTCCACCCATCCTCTTCAGACTGCACCTGCATTCCAATCCCCAACACATATCGAAAGCCGAGACACCCTACGTCATTCTAGCATCTACTTTCTAGGGCACTTTGTGACAATAGCTATGCCCCCTAAGGGAAATAAACGCGCCGCGTCGGAGGCGCCAGGCCCAAAGGTCAAAAGGAACAAACATGATCGTGGAAGACTCCCCAATTACTACATGGTTGACAATTGGAAGGGATTCCTCCCAAAGAAGATCTTGGAGGCTGTATTGGCTGTGAAGGTGAGCGGGTCTAAAACGCGCAAGATGAGGACTATCGTGTCGACTGGCTAACACATATAATGTGCTAGACCCCCGACGACTGGAAGCACGGCATTATGTGCTTAATGATGCTTGTATTCTTCAAGGTCAGAGGTTTAACCTTAGCAAATATGAAAGCCTTCCAAACCACGGTTATCCCACAATCCTTATACTCGCACATCATGGACCTTCGGAACTGGATTAGCTACGCGAATGGCCTACTCAAATCCAAACTCATTGAATTGCACTGGGCGATAGCTCAGAGGTTGCTCGAGCAGTATCCGGACGACAAGTGAAGAGAGGTTGCTCAAAAGGCAGCCAACAATTGAAAGCAGCACCTCTCAATGCAGGAAGTGGCGCCTTTCCAGAGTAACGATGATGTTTACGAGTATTTGCATTTAGACACAAAGGATATCTTCTTTTTGTGGGCTCCGATACTGCACGACGTAACACCGGAGTACCTCGGTTCGCACGACAGGGCTATGGACGGAGGATTTCACTGTTTAGATCGTTTAGATGAGCAGTCGTATACGACCATCGCGCGATTCGCATCGGGCGCATTAACGGTGATCTCCGGTACCGAATATGGCGAGCATGCTCATGCGATTGATCTGCGTCAGACAAGTTGCGGACATGAAGACCCTCCGTGGCCGCCGATGCGCACAATTGATTGTTCGTCGGATATCCCGCTTGAAGCTGGTATTGTAGAAGATGTTTGGCCTAGGCCCGGAGAAGCTGCCAACTCGCCACAGGATAGCCCCGGAGTTCCCATAACTGTACCTGGTATTACAGACTACAGTATTTCGGAGCACCAGGAAACGGGTGGCCAGGGAATAAGTATGAAGGCGATTGAAGAGATGGAAAAGGCTAGCACCGCAGAGGACATGGAGATGGTCAACTTAGTGAAGCGGCTGTTGGACACAAGGGAGTTAACCCCAGTGGTTGGGGATGATGGTATGGGTACATTCACTGCGCACAGTGCTTAATGATTAACTGAATTTTGCATGTATAGGTGAGGTCGAGTTGTGCCCGCAGTACAGAGTTGAATACATTACTGCGGAATCAAGTCATTTAGCCCAGATGACTACTTCCGGGCACGTTCAGTATGCTTTAGAATTGTGGGAGATCGACAAGAAATCCTATCAAGTCTTAGGAGCTGCCCTCCGAAGACGTGAGAAGGAGCTTGAAGCCGAATCGGCGCTTTTAGAGTCGATGGAAGAGGAGGCAAAAGTGTGGAAGGACAAAGTTAAGGCGATCGAGGAACGTGTTGCTCTCAGGCGTAAGGCCAATGCTGAACGCAAGCAGTTACTTGCGCGCGACCAGCAGGAAAACCAAAGCAGCTTCAACAGAGTCCATCCAGGAATGGTTGATTCTTTGCGCCCAGGATCAATGTTTGGTTTTGACGCATCGCCAGTTAGGCGTCCGGCACAGGCTCTCCGTGGTCGTTGTTCCTTCGCGGGCATTAATGACTCACCCCGTTTGGATCATTGCAGCTTTGGAGCTAGTAGCGACGCTGCCGGGTTGCGCGTTTTGAGTCTGGGAAACGATCTAGGGCCCGCTTTTGACGCTCTGCAACGTACTCCGCGGAGTTACCGAAAGATCTCTCCAATTGGTATGCCTGAAACACCGGTCGCTCGGAGCGATTTGCGCAAGCCCAAGAAAGACAAACCTGGTCTATCCCGCCATTCGGTGACCCCCGACCAGGGCTACATGCAGGGACCTTGCACGGGTGCTATTGAAAACGATGGCGCCCAGGAAGAAACGGAGGCGATGAATAGGGAAAGGTCAAGCACGCCCAGTTTGGTATCAGATACTATGGGCATGCTTGGTGGTAGAGGTGGTGATACATCTTTTAGGTCGGGGAACGAGAATGAGATCGAGTTGATTGATGGAAGTTGTGGACCTACTTGTGGGAGGTGGGATGAGCATGCTGGGGAAGGAAAACATATGGTGAGCGAATACTTGAGTTCACAGTCATCTGCTACCCAGAATGTGATCCCCCCCGTAGACTTGTCCTTCGGTTAATTTTATGCAGAGCGTAGATGGAGTTTGGGTTGCTGAAGCGCTGTGAATTGTGAGTTATCTTTTGGAGTTTCTTTCGTTGTGGGGTTTCGTTCTTCGGGGGTTGTATCATGATAATCAGAGTTCCGGATTGGTTTTGTCCTCGCATTAATATTTCTTATCCGTATGCTTAGTTTGGGTGGATATTTCTTATTCATATATATTTACTTCGTGAGGGTTTCTTTTGGGCTTAGGATTGAGTCATCTGGGGGGGGGGGGGTCAACTGTAGGTTATATCGTTAGTCTTCGAGCCATAGTTATTATAGAGCAATGCGGACTGTTGTGAAATACATTGTGGATTCCTACTGGGTCGAAGCTGCAGTCCGGGTTTCACGGGCACCGATGAGTCCCCGTGAGTGGGGATTATAAGTGGCCCAAGCACAAACAAGCAAATATGGGTAGGACATGAAGCACACCGGGTCGTCTGCTTGGGTTCCGCGCAATCAATTCCATAATGGGTCGGAGCCGTGCGGACTCTCCAACAGTTCGCATCATCCGAAGGCGGCAGGTATTTAGCCAGGAAGGCAGGAAACATAGTGCAGCGACTACAGTACCGATAAACGACGGAGGGTCAGTTATTGCACGCATTGACGTCAACTTTGTGTGTACACCCTGGGAGACGATTACTTGTTTCGCCATGAGAAGGTATGTTGGACGGAGTGAATTGGCAGCTTTCCTAAAGTGAATTAACGAGGCTAGATATATAAACGACGCCTCCAAGGCTATTGGGAGACGATTTAGTGATCCGCAGCTCGAATTACGGGACTGGCAAGGGTTGGCCATAAGTCAAATCGATTGCTGACGGGACGTGGTGATCGTTGCACCAACAGGCGGGGGAAAGAGTATGGTGTTCCAGGGTCTTGCGTTAAAGGATGATAGAAACATTGTATTTGTTATTGCACCTATCAATGCTCTCATGACCAATCAGGTTGGTAATTGATCACCCAAAAGGGACACCTGCGGGTGAGGGAGAAAGTTGACGCTTCTATAGGTTGACAATCTGGGTCGAAAAGGCATTAAAGCTTGCTATATCAACAGCGATTCTCTGAAGGATAATCTAGGTCTTGTTAAAGACGTGGCCCGGGGTGTCTACCAGATTGTCTATGCTGTCCTGGAGATGACGTTGCCCAACAATAATGCGATTTGGCAAGTGTTAGATGATGAGAAGAGTGCCTTCCGGCGTAGCCTGAAAGTTGTGGTTGTGGATGAAGCGCATTGCGTGCATACATGGGGTGTGCCTGCTAAGGATGGAAAGCCTCCTTTTCGGAAGGAATATGCAAATAGTGGCGGTTTACGAGCCCACTTGCCAGCCAGTACGCCGTTCCTTGCGATGTCGGCGACACTGCCACAGAGGTCTTTGCGATATATTCACAACAGCTTGGGTTTATCGAAGAATACAGTTCTCATAAAGTTATGCCTGGACTGGCCGAACATTTTTCTCTGTGCGATTCCGATACACGGCACATTAGACGATCATGCGGACCTCAATATGCTCGTTCCGGAAATAAATGAAGACTCAGGGACTACCATCATCCCGGGGGACATAGCAAAAACGATGGTCTTTGTAGACAATGTGTCTGCGGTTATGCGTGTAGTCCACCAACTAAGGTGGTTACTACCAGCCCATCTTCGGGATGCCAATGTTGTTAGGCCTTATCTCAGTGAAGCATCGGCTTCTGGAAATACGAAAACGCAACAACTATTTCGAGAAGGTGTTTCCAGGCTGTTGGTGTGCACATCAGCTGCGGGGATGGCTGTTGATGTCAATGATGTGGAACGGGTTGCGCAGTGGCGGTTTCGCCTGCTCGCTACTTTCGACGACCTCTGGCAACGGTTCGGTCGATGTGCCCAGGATTGAAAGCTCTCTGAACTGGCTATGTAGTTTTATGAACCATCGAAGATTGTTGATTGGGGCGTCGGCGACGGCCATGTACTCGAAGGTTTCCGGGCATACAACAAGCCAGCCAGTACAGATACTCAAGCATTTTGTGACCACTTATATACCGGAGAGAAACCTGATGTGATCAACGAGGCGCAGAGGAAAGTTAGCAAGCGAGACCCTTCGCTTCTTTGGTGGGTTTCTTCGAGAGGCTGCCGTAGGAGGACCGCTTTATATTTGCTCAACGTGGATGAGAGATTGGAACCATTTTCTACTGGGACTCAATTCTGCGATAATTGCGATGTGTGTGTTTCAAGGCTGGTGGATTGCGGTGGACCAGGGAAATTACTCGGAGTTGATATCTCCTTAACTCAGCTGTTCAGAGTACCTCAGAAGCGATCCCGTCAAACCGGTGTGGCGGAAATCCCGGATCAGGAGATCGCACTGCAGCTTCCGTAGGAAGCTACGAAAATGGAGGTTTCGTTTCGAGGAGCGTAGGGAGGGAGTAGCCACAGCAAGATAGTTGATTGGCTAGAACTAAGAAACAAAAGAGAGAAGAAGGAAAGAGATGAGATGATGATAGGTACATGATTGGTGTCGGATGCCGTCGAGCGAAGGTTATTCAACCTTGTCGATGGCGTAATGCAGAGCCGCGATAACCCTAACCCAGTCACGTACCCACTCAAATGCGTGGCTTTGTAGTGGTGGGAGCCGTTTTCCCACCACAACTCCTCCCCAGCCACCTGGTGCGAAGCACGCGGTTCTCCTCTTCCGCCATCCTCCTCCTCCTCGTCCTTACCGTCATCTCCGTATCCCCAAGATCCCACCCGTTATCCGTAACATGCAGAATTAGCTCCGAAAGCAACCCCAACCAGCAAACGAAACAAGCAACAAGAAAGGAGCGAGAAACGACAAAGAAACGAGAAAACAAACGAAAACCCGGCCCAAAAACCCACTCTATCCAACCTTCCACCGAAGTCTCCTCCACTCATATTCCGTCCCGTTTGCAGTCGGTGCTGATCGTCCCGTTTACAGTCGGTGCTGATTCTCCCAAGTCGCGTCCTCCGCGCTCATACCTTCGTCCCGGTTTAACGAGACGGTGCTCACTACCAGCCGTATCCTCCGTGCCTGTCAAGTCCGCTTGACCTCTGTATCCTCCGGGTGCGCTTCTCGCAGTCGTATCCTCCATGAGCGCTTCCTGTACCCTCCAAATGCACCCCCGTCAAGTGTGCATCGCTCCCGTGTCCTCCAAGTGTGCTTCTCTCTTCCGAGTCCACGTCTCCTCCGAGTGCATCCCCCGCCTCAAAGTTCACCTCCGCGTCCCGAGTGCTGCCTTTCTCCTCCGAGTGCGCTACTATCCAGTAGTGGTGAAAAAAAATGAAATTTCCCCTCCCTGGCCCTTTGTGTGAAGCACACTCTGCGTTCCCGTCTCCGCTCGCCGTCAGCAAGCCAATGTTCTACCGAGTAGAAGGCGTTCAGAGCGTGACTGCTCCCGCATTCGTTCCAGTCGTACGGCGAGTGGTGGGCGGGCTGTGTATCTCGGACGGGGTTGCACGTCGACTTTGACTTGCCGAGACTGTGCGAAATGCTCCAGACCTCCCGCATCAGCTGTGTCAATTCTTCCGGTAATAGCAGCGGTGTGGAGGTAGGTGTCGGTCGAGCTGGAGATGGGGCTGGTGAGACTGGACGGGCTGGTGGCGATGGCGGGGACGTGAGCGTTGACGACGGTGGCAGCGGTGGTGAGTTCAAGCGAGCTGGTGATGGTGATGGCGGTGGTGGTGGTGTCGAAAGAACTGGACACCCTGCACGTGCATAGTCCCTCATCGTGTGGTCACCGCGGGCAGCCGGTGCCATTGGTATCTCCTGTCCCGCACGCCCAAGCACAAGTCTATCACGGTTATTGATACTTACAACACCATCCTCCAGGTCGGTACGCAAATCGACACACTTCCGGAGGTGATGCTGACCGCTGCAGTAATGGCATGGGGGAACATCTGGTTGCTGCGGTGGCTGTACTGGATCTTGATGTGACGGCGGTGGGGCGGGTTTCTGATTGAACGGCGAGGTGGGCTGTGGACGGTGCTGCTGGTCGGGCACTTGACAGTTCGGCAGAGCGGACTCCTGACGGTGCTTGGGCTGCACAAAACGGTGTCGACGGACTGGCGGGCCTCGAGGTGGCTCAACACGGATTATTCCCAGTCGTACAGTCGGTCCAGCACGGATGGTACCTTGTCTAGCCGCGGGAGAAGGAGCCGA
>Ga0307514_10000880_pt1 | contig 47024 bp, 59 predicted proteins | sample 16_EM_MG_FD_203088 | JGI IMG/M metagenome (GOLD analysis project Ga0307514, IMG submission 203088) | Populus trichocarpa ectomycorrhiza microbial communities from riparian zone in the Pacific Northwest, United States - 16_EM | ecosystem: Host-associated > Plants > Roots > Unclassified | place...
TACGGGAGCCTTAGGGGATGATGAGGATGGCTCGCCCATCTTCGAAATGGTTCGTGTTTTTCAGTCACATTCTTTTCATTATCCTAAGTATTATACAGCAAGCTCAATCCTTGAGAACGAGTTGGACACTCTTTTTCGGTACTCTCGAACACTGACAATGTTAAGTGATTTCCCCCATTAACAGACAAGGGATGGTACTATAGTATATCCTAACTACTAGTATACATATGGTGTAACAGTAGACATCTTTAGTAACCTACGCTTTGTATATTATGCTATTAGGCCGCATTTAATGAATTTGAGCCTGGATATTCATCCGATTGACAACTGCTGCTTTCACCCTATATCAGAATGAAATTCAACCTAATTCATACTCAAATTCAACTCGGAGGGACAAAATCTGTTGACTGAAAACGGCCAATATAGGTTGAAAGTCACACTACAATCGTCAACCTACAAAGGCTTGACAATCAACCTAAGGTGGGTGAAAGTTAACCTAAACGGGGATGAATCTCATCCAATGTTAGGCTTATCGCTAGGCTGAAATTCAACCTGAATAACGCGCACAGTGGGCTTGCTGCTCTTTAATGTGGTTTTATATCATAATTGCTTCCATCCTTAACTGTTCCTCGCCTGCAGACGGCACAGGTCTCCGAGATCAACAATCTCATGAAGTGGACAGCCATCAGCTCGCAAGAAAGAAATATTGAATTGATTTTACAGCCATGGCTCTACACAGAATCTGAACTCACTTGTGTCCGGCTGCAGTTTATCGTCTACTTTGAACGGCAGAACGTTCCCACCTAATGGCATAAATCCGATGATAATTGTCATAGATTTGTGTTACCCCTACGTAGTACGTCCAACAGCCTGCGGTCATAGTATTCTCTTTTAGTTTGTTAGTGCGATGGCCGCAGTGCAGTAATCAAGCAGTAATCTACGATGATTGGATTTCCCGAATAGCTCCATACCAGGACGTTCGATCACACGGCGGGAACAAAGCTCGATCAAACAAACACCGATCTTTATTCCCATTTTAGTAAACTGTCATTGATGTGAGTCATTGACCCCTTTTGGCAGCTTCCTTTTGCAAACTCGACTGGGCTTTGCTCCGGAAAGTTTGCACGGCTTGACTGATATCTATCACGTTTGCCCTATTCGTGACTATCTCCTGCATTTTGAATGTAATTTACTGCAATCGGAGTCGTTCCTTGGTGACAATTGTATCGTATGAATGGGCGATGGCAGTGCCTATGATCAAACCGTGTCCACGGATACATGCTTTTCCAGTGACATTCGAAATCAGCTCAACAGTGATTATGTGCTCTGACATTGTTCAAAGGATTACATTCAATCCAATTTGATATAATTTAGCAACGCCGAAATAAAGGATTGATTCAGCCTCAGGGAAACAAAACGATAGATCCGTTTGATAAGTGGAAAAATTTATGACTAGAGGGGATGGCAGGTGCTGCTATTTGACCTTCTAAGTCAGTCCGCCAAACCGGAAACTTGAGATATTGTCACGCAACGCATCGTGAAGCTGTGTGAATGCCTTTGGCAGCAGCTTACCCTATCCCTGGCAAATGTATTATATGTAGCCGAACAAAAGGGATGTGAGAGTGGTGCCTGCTGTTAAAGCCTACCATCGGTAACGCAACTTGGGGAGATTGTGTACAATTACCGCAGTCAATACAACCATACTACTTTAAGCTGCGTTGAGTGGACAAAAACGCACCCTATTACATTGATTTGAAAAAGTTGAAGCATAAGGTGCGAAACACCAGGTGTTGTATGGAATTTCCTGTAGGGCCGCGGCGCTGCCGCGCCCATTTGTACGAACGGAGAATCTACCCGCCTTTCAATCCATTGGTTGGTGATAATTTCAATTTCATGCCAGTGGAAATTCAAATCGATTTCAAAACGCGTTCTGATGGGCGCTCTCGGACTGTCATGCTTGCGTCAATGCTCGAATGTTCAATTGGAAGCCACCAAATCTACAAAATGGCATGATCCGGACAGCACACCAATATTCCAAGGATAAGTACCTGGTAATATATTCTTTTGACATGGGATTAAGGGTTGAACGTTGAACGTTTGAACATTGAACATTGAACATTGAACATTGAACATTGAAGCAAAGCCAGTGATCAAGGTTGAACCATGAGTTTCATTTTGCAATACAAGAATAATGTACATTTCGCAGTGACACTTCAATCGTTTCGAATACATTTTGAGAGGTCGTCATCCTCTTCCATAACCTGCATTGTATCCTCCTTGATTGGACTTCTTATGTTCCTTTCTTCCCCCATCATAATCGTTATCACGAATGTTCAAGCGCTCAGCACCGAAAGTGTCACTGGATCCCACATAGCTTGGGGCATAAGCAGGGGCATAACCAGAGGTTGATTGCCCATAGCCAGACTGATTGTGACCAGATTGTCCATAGCCTGATTGTCCATAACCCGTGTTTCTGTCATCGTCACGATCGCGGCCTTGGCTATGTTTTCCGTGCTTGCGATTGTCGTCATCTGAGTCGTCAGCACCTTTTCGAGAGCGTCCGTGATCATCATTGCCTCGACCGTATTTCTCACCACTACCACTGTACCCGCCGGACTGTCCATATTTCTTGTCATCGTCTGAATCGTTATCGCGGCCAGACTTCTTGCCGTAGCCACCGCGACGATCGTCATCGTCATCATCTTTCTTGCCATGCTTCTTGCTTCCGTACTTTGAAGCGTCTGTCTCGCCAGACCCATGAATCTGTCCATAGCCAGTGTTCCCTCCAGGCTTGTACGGATTGTCAGACTGCTCTTGTCGACCATATTCAGTGCGTCCACCACCATAGCCAGTGCCGCGGTTATCGTTATCATCTTTACGTTGAGTGCTACTGTATCCTCCACCATAACCGCCCTCTTCGCGTTTCTGACTTCCATAGCCACTTCCATAGGAGTCATCATGCTTCTGACCACCACCATAGCCAGTGCCGCGGTTATCGTTGTCATCTTTACGTTGAGTGCTACTGTATCCTCCGCCATAACCGCCCTCTTCGCGTTTCTGACTTCCATAGCCACTTCCATAGGAGTCATCATGCTTCTGACCACCGTAACTGTTGTCGTCGTCCCGTTTCTGACTTCCGTAGCTGCTTCCATGGGAATCACCACGCGTCTGACTGTAACCACTGTTATCATCACGCCTCTGAGTGCCATATCCACCACCGTAAGAAGATGTCTCGTCGCGTCGTTGGCCTCCATACCCCCCCACATTTTCAGTGCGTCCTCCACCTGCGTAACCGCTGTTACGATCATCGTCGCGACGGCGGGTGTCATAACCGCCAGACTGCTTGTCGGAGCCCCCGGAGCGTCCGTACTGGTCGGACTTTCCTCCATATGTGTTCTGTAAGTTCGGCTGCTGATAACCTAGAACAATTAAGGATTGGTTCGTACAAGCCTAAGGAGGAAAGGCAATTTACCCGTTTTATTTCCGGAAGACTGAGAAGCTATCGCCAATGGTCACATTAACAAAATTTTGAAGAGCAAGAACAACATTCCTACCTTTGTAGCCGCCGCCGACGGCTCCAGATTTGACGGATCCACCACCACATCCGTACCCTGGCTCTTCCATGTCCTCGAGACCTTTGCGCTTGTTTCTGTGATTTCTGACAGCATCCTAGGAATGGGGTTAGCATAGAAATTCATTTACAGGATTTGATCAACCTTAGTCAACGACTGAATCACTTCTTGCGCTTCTCCTCCCAAACCTCCAAACCACTTCTGCATCTCGTCGAGCATCCTATTCTGAATCGTAGAACGGCCCGTTGCATAGTAAGGGTGGTGGAAGGCTTCAAGAATCTGAAAACAGAATGGGCATCATTCCATGCAAAATTTGTCAATTATGCTCACTTGAGTAATAACGTCGTCAGGATTCCTATCGTCACTCCAGGCTTGAACAATCAGGTTGACTGAGTGTCCCACCACAACTTTGGCAATTTTTCCAGCCGGTTCATTCAAGATAAGCCCAAAATGATCCTTCGATGTATCAATATGAGAATACCACATTATGAAAGAACCAACAAACTTTTGACAGTTGACTGTGCGAGGGATCATGAGCGTTGGGATTGTTGAAAACTTCGTACTGATCGTCGTTGTCAATGACGACCTTGCTACCCTCGTCAAGGGCCCCAACCGTCGTGGTCAGGATAGGCTATGACTTGTTTCAAAATGTATTTCCAATAATCCAAACACTGAACTCACTCCAATATATGGTGCAATAACAGTGTAGATGTCTGGAACACTCCATAAGTTATAATAAATATGATAGAAAAGAATACAAACATTCATTCAAAGAATTCGAAAATTCTTCAAGCAAATTGGACAAACCAGGGACCATTTCAATCTTCTTAGTGATTTCCCGCATGATGTCGTCATGCCACTTAAGTATGTCACCAAGCTGCTTCTTCACTTCAGGTGGCGCAACGTTGTTCGGATTGAAATTGTAAGCTTGAGATTGTTGCTTAATTTCTTCGCCTTTATTGAGCTTCTGATCATCACCACCCCCGAATTGATTGAAAATCCCTTTTAATGCCCCAATATCAGGAATTTGGTTGCCACCCTTTTTTGCCTTTTTTAAAGAGATGTGGGCCACGAACGTTCAAACTATGGTAAGAGAACTTACACTGTCTATCTTGGCCGAAAGGTCCGTCACACTGGCTTGGCTCAATTTGCTGCAAATTTTGTTAAAGAGGGTAGAAAAGGCGCAAAATAAAACACTCACTCGCCCGCTTCACCCAAAAGCGAGTGCAAGAAATCAGCACCTGCAAGCATAAATATCAACTGTCGAAGAATCACAAATCTGACAATGACTAACTTCCAAATGTGCCAGTCACGAGAGGAGGTGCTCGGCCATTGGGAGTATTAATGATAACTAGAAAAAGTATTATTAATTACACAAAGATGACGGACGAGGACAACATGGGATTACCATTATCACCAACATGACAGAAAACTTCCCTATGACCCATTTTGCGTAAGGCAATCTCACACCAGTTGCTGTGAGCCAGAAGATCCTCCATGGTATGGAGTCCAGTGCCGAGAAGTCGGTAAGCCTCCCAAAGATCAGCGCCCTCCTTTCCTCGAGCGCGGCGACCATATTCAATACACGAACGGAAGGTCCTCCGAATAAAGGCTGTGGAAGTGTCCCAGCCCCTGTTCTCCGTGGCAATGTAATTCTCGAAGTATTTTAGAAAATGAACAGCCAAACTGAAAATGAAATTCTCACCTTCATGCCAGTTCGTTCGTCTATTTCAAGTTCCTGAGACTGGACGGGAGGCCTGAGTTTCGGATGAAATCTACGCGCGTCTCCTTCCTTTTCCGCGTAACCCCTAGAGAATTAAAATCCCTTGGTGAGGTGATAAAACCCAAAGAAAAGTGCTTACTTTGGATTATCAATGTGTTCCTAACAAGACGCTGTCAACAAGAGTCGCAAGTATGATGTGCAAAACATACGACCGGCAAATATACTCCAAGACGATCCGCGGTAACTTCAAACTCCTGAGTAGAATATCCAAAGGTCTGAGATGCACGGTGAGCTCACAGAATCTAAAATACATTTGACAGACGTACCATGAAGCCTAAAACGGACACGACAAGGACAAGAGTATCGGCAGTGAGTTTACCAAGTCCCGCAATGTCCATTGCCTAGATCATTGGTATCATTGTGACCATGACGTCATAATCCTGTTATCGCAAAAACAAACCTGAGAGTAATCTCTCAACCAATTTCCCTGAAGAACTAAAATTAATTTTGTTATAGATAGAAACACAATCATTGCTTACAAAGTATACTTTTTTTATGTCACTTTTCGAGAACTTGGATCCGCCAGTGACCTCTTGCAGGACGGAGGATGCGATACGAAGAAGACTACCGCCACCAATGCCAGCGCTGACGCATTTGACTAGTTCTTGAAGAACGTTTTCAATATCTCCATGGCGGAAGGCTTTGTCTATAAGATATGTTAGAAGAAACACCAGAATCATGGGAAAGGAGTAAACCGTTAAGATAAGCAAAATCAGGGATATCTCCTGCACCGAAGGCGAAAGTCTCGACGGGAAGGAGGATTAAGACTACTGTCAAAATAAGGAGATTGCTCGTAAGATTTGTTGTGAAGGACATGACACCCTAATGCAGCCTTCGTGGTCAGGTTGAAAGAGATTATCGGATAGATCGATGAAACAAGGCGTAATCGCGTGATGATTGCCAAGCAAATCAATTTCTTGCTAAATCCAGATTTACAGTTTCTTCAATCTCGAGTGTTCTCTATTCTCTATTCTCTTCTTCTGGTAAACGAGTTCAGCATCAAACTGCTCCTTCGTTAATTTCCTCTCGATTCGTCTAGCTTGTTTTTCCTGCTTAACAGTACTCTTTCTTGCTTTCTTTTCTCCCTTCGACTCATTGCGGGGCCTGGTGACGGTTTGACGAGCTAAAATAATTTTGTAAGCTGTTGTGAAATACAAAATTGGATATATTCGACGAACGCAAGTGCATTTCATTGTTGTCTGATTCTTCTGAGTCCGATTCCTGGACAGACCTCAACCGATTTGCCAATGGTTTTTGTTGCTCAGTCGGGCAGATAGTAGTAGGAAATCCAGTTTTAGGGTCTAAATGTATTTTGGGAACAGACTTTGAGTCGCGAGCGCGAATAAGACGCGGGTGGTTCTCGAGGTTCGAGTAAGTAGCTTAAATCTAAGGTGAAAAAACCCGCCACGAAAAGGAGACACGCAACGTACTCAAGATAGTTTCGCAATCCCACCTGCCTTTCTCGTTTTCATTGTCAGAAGGGAAGAGAACGTCTTCTAGTTCATCTTCCCCATCGGCAATTCGGACCCGTTCGTCGTGTCCCATGGCATGTCGGAGGTTGTCTAATTTCTCCACACCAGTTTCGCCCTCAAGCTTTGCCTTCAACTTGCGACCTAGAATCTCGTAGTTGTCTAGGAAATCATTGACCATAGCGTCGAAATCATCACGAGATGTAATGAGTTCGGGTGCTTCGTCAGATTGTTCCCCCTCCTCTGAGATAGTCTTTTCATCTCGATCCTCTTTGTATTCGTTCAGCATAATCTGAAACATCAGTCGTAAGAAGATGAAAAGGGGTCTGATGCGAAAGACAAACTTGATCAAAGCGCTTGTCCAGTGTCTGCAGCGTTTCGCTACGAAGCATCGACGAACTGCTCATGCTATAACCCGAAGTCACGCTAGTACCCTTTCGTCTCCCCTTTTTGCCTCCAATTACTGACACTGTGGGTAAGGAACCAACAGTATCACTTTCGGAATGTCCATCGTCACTTCTAGCGTTTTTGTCGTAGATATTCTTGAAGACAGAATAAAATTTCTCCCAGCTTTCTTCCTCTATCAGCTGTTGTTCATTTGCTTCGATACCGTCCTCCTTGAATTCAAAATCGACTTCTTCGTCACTATTCCGCTCTCCGTCAGCCACAAGCTCCTTAAAAAAATTGTCCTCTAGACTATCGTCGACATAAGCGTCGTCTTCCAATGCCTCGAGAACTTGTCGAAGATGAGCGTCCATGTCAGGCTGGAAACCGGCGATGCTATCTGGGATGGATTGTTGGGATTCAAAATTTCTAGGAAGCTCAGAGATTGATGCAAGTACACCCTCTGGTAAATCTAGGACAGTGAGATCGTTGTTTTTGTTTGATTTTTCCTTTCGCCGCTTCGACGTGAAAGGGGTTTCAACGAGGATACTCTCGACGCCATCTTCTTGCTCGCCAACCGTTCGAAGATGTTGCATATAATCGTAATCCGTGTCATCATAGTAAATGCCATATAGGTTTGCTTCACCAATGTTTTGATGAGAAGAGATTTCCTCTGGAGTAAAGATGGACTCTAGATCTGCACGAGACTTCCCCTAGATGCACTCAGTGAGAGTAGATTTACTTGAGAAGATATTTACTTTCTTCGCATTTTCCCTGTCGATTGGCTTGAGTACATGTTTGCTAAACTCAGGATCATTTATTAGAGGGTCTCTTTGCGAACGGTGTACGAGCTGAAAATGTTTTGCGCCCGGCTGGCGGAAAATGGATTTCGAGGGCATGATGGAAGTGGCCTCAGATTACATAAGCAGTTCTTGACTGAACTTGACTGACCATCTTCAAGTCTTGAATCTTGCCTCGCAACTCCTTTCCGTCAATTTTCTTTCACGTCTGGGGCCTTAGTTGACCTTTTGACTATTTTGCACGATATGGAAGCCAGAGTTAGCCTGCAACGCGAACATGTTCGGCGTGGTTTCTCTATATAAGTCCACCTTTATTGCTTGTAATCAGGTTTTACTGACAATGTTTCGTATCCACTAGTCACCAAAAAGTTGTTCTTGAGATAGATTTCTCTGGCTTCCTCTGGGTATGCTTCTTCTCGACCAATTCGTCGTCTTTTGCTCATCTTCCAAAGGGCTATACCGAGATCACGATAGTGCCAACAAGCAGTGAGCTCAGAACGTTGCATCTTCATTCTAGGCAGTGCAGTACGTCTGTGTGACTTAGCTAGGCAAGTGGGAATCACTGAAATTCTTCTTGTTTAGCTATCCACAACGTCACTGTTGGGGGCCATTCAGCTACCTTCACACATCATGACCCGCTGGCGAACATCACAATGGGGGGGCAGGCCGAAGTACAAGACTGTCATCGCCATCCGGAGCTCAAACGCAAGATCTACTCTGCCATGCAAGAAAGCGAAGAAGGAGAATTATCTATTGCAATTCCAACAGAAGTGTCACTCAAACATTCAGGTCACTCTTCAGCCACGTTCACCGATGGACGCGATGGTATGTCGAGGTCACATCATGCAGGGTCATTTTGATAGCTTTCCGAATTACAGTGTCCACACCCGAGCCCCAGACACCCGGTTTTTACTCAACGTCTTTATCCATCCCAGAATTTGCTCCTATCATTGTCCACATTGCGTACAGCCTCCGTAACCCTGTTGATGGCCTCGAATTTGTTCTTCCTAATGACTCACATCCATTTGTAAGTTTATTCTTCGTTGATTTCTTTCCTTCTTTCTGACGTGGCAATAGCGTGTTCCCCATGCATACACGACGCCATCGTCTCCTGATTCTGCACGATGCTGGGTTCCCTGTGTGGATCATTTGTGGGAGAAGTGCACTTGGGAGTTCGAATTTGTGGTGCCGCGTTATCTAGAGGAACGTGATATCCGTCACGATGAAGACGAGGCGAATGATGAAATACCCACCATTGTGGTCTGCAGCGGCGATCTTGTCGAACAGGTCTTTCAACCTCTTATTTTAAAATTCTTTCCATTCACACTGCGCAGGTAGCACACCCCAACAACTCCAACAAGACTATCTTCTTGTTTTCGCTGGCCGTCCTGACATCGGTGCAGCACATCGCATTTGCTGCTGGACCTTTTCATCTCTTATCTATACCACAAGATGCTAACACGGAAGATCAATCCGGATCTACCCAACCCCTCATATATGCTTTCTGCCTTCCAGGACAGGAGCATCACCTATCCTCCTCTACTTTCACCCTGCGGACAGCAATGACGTTTTATACAACCGAATTCGGCTCATATCCTTATGGGTCATACAAGGTGGTTTTTGTGGATCAATTATCTTCCCAGAGGTTTGATGGCGCGTCACTTTCGGTATTTGCGTCAGATCTCCTGCATGGTGATGACGCTGTTGAGCAAGCCATGGAGACGCGGCACGCCCTTGGTCATGCACTTGCTTGCCAGTGGGTCGGACTAAATATCATTCCAAAGAACTGGTCGGATGTGTGGCTTGTAAACGGCCTGGCTTTATATATCACAGGCCTGTTCATGCGCAGGTTGTTTGGTACCAATGACTATCGTTTCCGGTTAAAAAGGGACATGCAACGGGTTTTAGAATGGGATGTTGGGTCGATGCCACCTATCTGCCAACCCCAAGTCCTCGATCCGCCTGATGCAGCCATACTGCCGTTTGTCAATCTCAAAGCACCTTTGGTACTTTACATTCTTGATCGGAAGTTGGGCAAATCGGGAACTTCTTTGGGACTCAGCCGGGTTTTACCAAAACTCTTTCTGTCTGCAATCAGTGGAGAGCTTCAAAACAATGCACTGTCGACCCATATGTTTTTAAGGATATGCAGGAAAGTCAGTGGTGTGGACCTCCGAACTTTTGCAGAGCAATGGATATATGGTAGCGGGTGTCCGTCTTTCGGGTTCTCTGCTTCATTCAATAGGAAGAAAATGGCCGTGGAAATAACGATGCGACAGGAATGTCCTGCTTATGCTGCATTGGAGCATAATGAAATCTCCAAAGTTTTGAACAAGCCACTTCCTTTTTTCGAGGTGAAGAATTTCAACATTTGTATATTTGTGTCTAATTCTTGGTTAGGGACAAATGACTATTCGTATACATGAAGCAGATGGAACGCCATATGAACACGTCTTGGACATCCGCAGTGCTTTCAAGCGATACGAAGTTCCCTTCAATACAAAGTACAAGCGCGTTCGCAGAAACACGAAACGATATCTTGCACGGCAAGCTGCGGCACAGGCAGCCGCTGAGGGTGACGTCGAAGCCGCTGAAGCGATTGGGATGATCGACATTGGGTTTGGACTTGAAATCTGGGAGAAAGAGCAGGAGAGGGAGAATTGGAAGGTTGCTGATTGGACAGAAGAAGATGAAGCCATCATGAGCGGTGCGACATACGAGTGGATTCGTATGGACGCGGATTTTGAATGGATAGCACACATCAAATTTGAGCAACCTGACTTCATGTGGGTTTCGCAGCTGCAACGTGACAGGGACGTGGTTGCACAGCTTGAAGTGCGTTATTTTATTTCATTTTATTTTTACATCACATTAAGTTGTGTTATTCCAGGCTGTGCATGCGCTTGCAGAGAAACCCAATGCTATAGTCTCTAGTACATTGACAAAGACCATCCTTGTCTCGAATTACTATTATCGGATTCGCTGCGAGGCCGCTGCGGCATTGGTCAACGTAGGTCTTGATGGCCGTTTCAATAGCCCGTGTTTATATCTATTTCTGACCAGTGCGCCATCCACAAACTCGATTTTTTGGGCTTGTTTCATCTTTTCAAGCTTTTCCTGCGCTATTGTTATGATCCCGAGGACCCTAATCAAGATTTGTTCTCGCATAAATATGTACCAAAACCTAACGACTTCTCAGATCTCGCTGAGTATATGGTTCGCAAAGTATGTCATTACCCCTTCTCAGAATTTCTATTGTTAAGATTATTTTTCAGACCCTAGTCACTTCCATATCCCAGGTTCGGTTCGACAACGGCAAGACACCGTCGGTTGTGCGACAATTTTTTATTGATCAATTGCGGTACAATGATAATACTTCTAATCCAGTAAGTTTCGACAGATGTCCATTTCCATATAATAATTCTCAACCTCTCAGTACTCCGACGGCTTCTATATCAGCACCATCATATCTGCAGCTGCACATGCGAATGTGTCAACTGCACCTCCGGAAAGAGGCGAACTTTTGCCTTCGGAGACGAAAAACGAGTACTCAGCCGAAGACATGGAACTCGTCAAACAAACCCGAACGGAAGTTGACCGTTACCGCAGTATGGACAGATTGATTCCTTCACCACACAATATCGTTACAGTCGCCGCTTTGGAGGTCAGTCGTACATCTGTAGTGTATGGACGCAAAACACCGTTGACCTTTCTTTCTTTCTTTCTTTAGTTTTACATGATTCTTGGTGTCGCAAATCTCGTTCCTAGCCATCCTAGGATATTCTTCCCCTTCACACGGTATGAAATCCTACTTTTTCTTTGTCACTTCTCTTGATTGATAAGAGAATCAGAGAGGGCAATTTTATCCAGGTTCGCATAGCAGCCTTCGATGGGTTGTTCCTCACCAAGTGGTACTCTCCCCAAATTATGAAATACATCTTTGCTGTCATGACACACGATTCATCACGAGCAATCCGACGCCACGTAGCTCGTAACTGCTGTTACAGCTTAGCCCTATTGGTCCAGGTGGGCGAAATGAAGGCATCCTTAAAGGAATCGGAGTCTTTGCTTATCGAGGAAGACGGAAACTCTCCAGAAAAGATAAAAGAGGCGAAAAAAAGTGAAATGGAGACAATGATCAAAGTCCTTCGCAAGGATCGGGAAGTTGGTAAGAACGAGGTTCTCAGAGAATTCCTGATGCCAATTGCACTGTATGTCATGCCTCCTCTTTTCGTTCTTTGGTTTGACAGTGCCGCTTAGTAACCTGGATATCGATCATGAAGTGCGGTGGTGCATCTTGAAACTTGCTGACCTTCTTATTCGTCCAGTCGAAGAAACACCCCCTTCGGTTAAGATCCACATTCCGAGCACACCAGTGACAGAAAACTCATCCGTGTTGTCCGCTGTCAAAGCACAACCAACAAAGCTTTTGCGAAGCATAAAGCCTGGAGGTCCACCCAAGAAGCCTAGCCTTACTCTTAATCCCACTGCAAGGGTGAAATTGCCTGTCGGTCCCCTCTCGGCCAGGAGTCCTGCCAGAGTCTTGCCCGCTGTGTCAACAGAAGCTGCCAAGAAAGTAGTCAATTTCGCCACACCAAGTGTGCCTTCAAAAAAATCACAAAAAGCAGCTAAGGCTCTTACGGGCAAAGCAGGTACGAAGCCTGCTCATGTGCCAAAATCACAGTCCAGCGGAATGTCATTGAATGATCTTCGGGCTTCACGGAATGCTTTGAAGAAGCTTCAGTCCAATAAGCATGCTCGGATATTTCTTCAACCCGTAGACCCCATTCGAGATCATGCGCCAAAGTCTGTCATTGCCTTTATTCATTTTTGAGCATTTCATTCATCTTCTATCAGTTATTTTGATGTCATTAAAGACCCCATGGATCTTTGCACCATAGGAGCGAAGTTAGAGGATGGAATGTATAAATCTCGATCTGCTTTTCAGGAAGATTTTCGACTTATGATATCGAACGCCAAACGATACAATATGCCGAGTAGTTTTGCCCACATCGAAGCAATCGCCTTGGAGACTTTTTTCGAAAAACGTTCGTTTTATTTCACCTTCCTTCTGAACAAACTGACGCCTCTTCAGAATGGGCGGTCATCAACAAAACTCTTGAAGCTGCCGACAAGGCCCGTCCGCCTCCGGTCGTGGCGAATCCGAAGCCCTTTCGAAAACTACCTCCTGTTTCCAACGCATTCCCCTCATCTTCAACGCATTCCTCGACAATTGCATCTGCGCCGAAGAAGTCAAATTCTGCTCTTGTTCCTGCGCCACATCCTTCAGTCTCTCGCCCAACTATCAAACTCAAGGTTACATCGCAAAGTAAAGCCACTGGGCCATCACAGCAAGAATTCAAATCTCGCAAGAGGGCTAAACTTACTGATTCACCGTCCAGTCTTGGTCTCGATGCTCCGACAGGGCCTCCTCCGCCCTATGTGGACGATGGATCTCATGATATTTTGCAGGAAGTACTTGCAATTGAGCGGGAAAAAGAACGGCGACAACGAACGCAACTCGAAAAGGAACGGTCTGCTACCATCACCACTGGCCAGAGAAAAAAAGGAGGTATTGACGAGGACGAAATTCTTCAACTCGCAACGCCTGCTAAGAAGGAGCGTGCTTCGCCGCCCGAATCTTCAGCCGGCAAACTCCAGACAATACCTCTCTCTACAAATTCTCGTCCCACTGTCCCGCCGATCAAGGTGAAGAAAGAAAAGCCAGTAGAGTCGTTGCGATCAGCAGGGAATCATTCTCCCGTCCCGTCATTGAAGGGCAAGGAGAAAGAAGTCTCACCCCCTGACAACCACGCAAAGCAAAGCAAACAGCGCAAGGCCGCGCCAGGCACACCCATTAACGAGAAAAAATGCAAGGACTTGCTCAAGACTTTGCTCAGGGTTCCAGAATCCCTCATCTTTCGGCAACCTGTAGACCCAATTCGCGATGGATGCCCAACGTGAGTTAAAACTTTCTTTAGGAATAGATGACCTTATATCTGGACTAGGTATTATGACGAGATTGAACATCCAATGGATTTTGCTACAGTGTCTACGAAGCTTGACCAGGGCCAATATGGGACAATGGAAGATTTCAAGAAAGATATCGAGCTTGTCTTCAATAACTGTCGCAAATTCAACCGACCTGAGGACTACCCCACCATCTGTGCAAATGTCGTTGAAAAATTGTTTAAGAAGGAATGGCCAAGGGCGATGGAGCGCAAGCTGTCATGGCAAGAAAAGCGTGGGTTGCAAGGGGTCATGACAGTTCTCGTTAAAGAACCGATGTGAGATATGATTCCTTTCCATGTTGCATGAATATTAAATGGCGGTTGTAACAGTTCTTATGTGTTCCGCGAACCTGTAGATCCCATTGCTTTGCGCATTCCGCAGTACCACGATATCATCCCCAGGAAAGACGCTCGAGATCTGAAGACGATTAGGCAAAAGCTAGACAACGACAAGTTCGACACAGTTGAGACTTTCGAAGCGGATTTGGACTTGATGGTGGCCAATGCCATCAAATTCAATGGTGCAGAATCTGAGATCGGTGTTTTGGCTGTCAAAATACGTGACCTCTACCGCAAGTTTCTTACGGAGTGGAAATCTAACCTTTCTAGGAAAAGAAAGGATGGCGAACAGTCGACCCCTCAACCAGCAAAGAAAGTCAAAACTGGATGATTGATTTCGCTTTTATTTTCCCGAGTTATTCCTAGTTTTACACAGAACAATGTACAGTAGAATTTTCACAATTGAAAAAATATGTAGAATAAGGGTAAAATGAAAGGATGAGAGATATACCTACCAGTCAGGCCAATGGTCAGAAAGTATGTTTGGATCTTCTTCCAATGCATCTGCCTGCTTCATCCATCTGTTAGGAACCTAGGTAGCGTGATAAACTGGTTGTCATGAGGTGGAAGAAACTATGATACCGACCAAAGGGAAGTAACGCTCCATGGCGCTCAGAAAGCGTTGCCTGTATTGACGTGGAGTCACAATGGTTGGTTCTCCACGCCCTGCACCACCCAAATCCTTTACCCAACTTTCCAATTTCTTATCCCATGTGTAGGTACGAACATAATCTTGAAAAGATGGTTACTTAGACTTCAATACACATACAAATTACCCACCAACAATTCCAACAACTAACTCATTCTTGGTAATGTCGACCTGAGTATCACGTCAATACACAAAGCGTCTCTCATGATATTGGTGACCCACTCCGCAGACTAATGAATAATCCATGACATTAATATCGGCTAGGAATTTGCTGTCGTTGTACAATGCGCCACGTAATATGCGTTTTGAATGTTCGCGAATGAAATAAGGGTGGTCATGAGCAGCTTTAGAGAGTAAGAAAATAAATGCGAGGTACAGATATTACAATGGTGTAATCACCTTCGACGAGATTTTCGTCAAGAAGGACTTCATTCTCTCGTCCAGTGGATCGGACGTGGCGATTTCGGGTGGAACCCTTGAGATCGTAAATCTGCCGAGCATTAAATAAGAATTTAACATCAAAATGAACAAAATGAAGCTTACTCTACTAAATCTTCTGTCATAGAGAAGATTTTCCATGACCAAGAGATTCATTTGTGTGGACTTCGATCGTCCTGATGATCTGTCTTTGCCTATCTTCCTAAATGACACTTTGAAGCATCCAAACACCTTGGCCAAAAGGGTAGGACGCTACAAATATTATAAGGCACCTAGGATGAGTCTAAAAGCAAAACACTTACACTAGAATGTACTGATGAAGACATATAGTCAAAATAAGCTGGCGCGAACGTTTCCATAGCTTGCAGTTCGGATTTAGACAATTCCTTCGCGATAAATCGATCATCTATGATATATGAGAGTGAATCTACTTATCATTGCAAGGGTCTAACCTCTGGTCTTTAAAAATGCGGAACCCGACTTCCCGCCACTTGCATTCCATTTAAGGCACCGGGACAGCGACTCAATCATGCTCTTTTCGCAGTCGTATGTTCTACGTAGCGCATCGAATTGTTCTGGATAGAGCACTGTGCAGCTTATGGTTAAACCGCCGCTTTCAAAGGCTGGAAGCGAATTCAGAAATTGTACTCATAAAGAAAGGGGGAGGAACACACTGATAGCCCAGGGAAGTTTAGACGAAGGAACTCGTAAATCCTCAGTAGGGTCCACCGAGTCAGAGGATTCAATATTGACGACGCCCCACGTAGATGTGGACCCAGCCACCGACCGGTCATCGGGCATGAAGACTTCACCACCTTCTGTGAGCTTGGCTTCCCGAGCTGTTCGTTTTTCTGCTCGTGACTTAGCGAGCATATCACGGTACTGAGGAGAACTAAAGTTGTTGAGCACTTTGCACACTGCGTCAAAAATTTAGTCATTAACACCTACTTCAATGCCAACGCAATAATCGAAGTAGGTTCGTCCAGTCTCACCACCATCGAGGAATCGCGGAAGATATGTTCCGGATCATTCATGGGATCATCAGCCTCTATGGAGTTACGAGTTGGTTGTTGCCAGAATACTGACAATGCCCTCAAAAAGGATAGCCTTTCCGATCCAAGTTCTGAATCGGAAGTTGGTGGGGTGTGCACCATTTCTTGATTGGATTTTACATTCTTGAGAAATGGAGATGAAGGTAAGGTAATCTGCCCTGGATGTGAAAGACGCGTGAGTTTTTCTACTTCCTGTGTTTCGAGGTTGATTGGAACTTGAGGCGGGGTGGCAGGAGTTTCGGAAATGATGGGCGGTGCAGGAGGTTCTGGTATGGGTTCAGCAACAGGAGAGGTAGCAGGATCAGGATTGAGAGGTTGGCGCTGAGTTGTGGGAGAGATTGGACGCTCCTCGTCATTTCCATCGGCTTCATCATCGGCTTCACTGGAAGAATCAGAACTCTCCGAGTCATCAGCAATGGCTTCTTTGACGGAGTCAAGTACTTTGACTTTTGCGGGCGCATACACGACTGGTCGGGCTGGTCTCGATCGAATGACGGCATATCTACTCCGAGATCGTTCGGCGTCGCGTCCAAGACGTTCGTAGTGCCTGGTCATAGCTGGAACTTTGCTGGCCGTCGTCGGCGCTGGTCTTCGAAAAGTCATCTTATTACCAGGGGTTGCAGGCGTGCGAGTTGGTTGTTTATCTTTGGAACGACTAACAACCCTTGTCTTTGTTAACTTCAGACTTGGGGGGATATGCTTCTCTCCACGTGGAGACGAAGGGCGACTGGGGTGGCCATCATTTGACAAAGTATGTCGCCTGTCCGGCGAAGACCGCCGTGATGACTCGCGAGACTCAAATGCTGTTCCTAGTGGTACAGGAATACGACTACCAGTCAGGTTCAGAGATTTGCGCGAGTGAGCAACACGGCGTGGAGCTGCATTGGCGGCATAACCTTGCTCGAAGTCAGACGTAGAAGGTTTGCGTATTGGAACGCGGTGACGAGTTCTAGTACGCGCCGTTGTTGGTCGCACAGTACCATGAGATGGGTACTCTTGCTCGCTTTCGGAAACCACAGGACGAGGCGCAAGTGCTGTCTGCGCCAGGTCTTGAACACCTTGAGCAGGCAGATAATCTTGATACCTTTGAACAAGTTCCGCCACTGACATTTGCCGTGCTGTCAGTCTAGGCAGTCGAGATGGTTGAAGGAGTGCATCTTCCGAGCCTGAGGCACCTTCCTAAATCAGACAGTTGGACAATAAACGTAATGTGGAAGAGTGTCAATATACCTGCAAAACAGTTGGAACCGCCGCAAAGTCTTCTCTGGTAGCACCGATGGTTGAATCGCTGTCCGCATCTGATCTTGGCTGGTCTTCACTTGCAGTAGTTTCAGGAGTAGGAATCATAGCAGAGATAGGGATGTCCCCTTCAATGGGCTGTATTGTCGACTTCTCATTCACAACTTCCTTCGTCTCTTCTTCCACTTTCTCCGTGACTCCGACTTCCTTCTCATTGTGTTCTGGTCCTGTCTCGGGCTCGGATGCCTCTGAAGCCGAAGTCAAAGATTCTCCAGTAACAACGCGTCGCAATTTGTCTGAAGCCCCATCTGCCTCTGATACACGAGAAGGAAGATGTGGTGTATCGAAAGCGCCAGCCATGCCATATCTCCGCGGCCACATTTGTCGAACGGATCCGAAGGCTGAGGTACCTCTGCTGTCTCTATTCACAGTGTTCTGAGGCGGACGTGGCTTAGGCAATTTGTCAAAATCCTGTTGCCAAGCTACTTTCTTGTCTTGTCTATACGCATGAACTTGATTCAAAGCGAGCGTATCAGTCGGTGCAGAGTCACGGTAAATTTTGTTGATCAAGAGTTTAACGTCCTCCCGTTCTGCTTCAGCTCGAGTGATAAGAGCATTTATGTCTGCCAACAGAAGGGCATCAGCTCCTTCGTCCCCAGTTGCCGCCTCTATGCTGATAAGCTTTAGGTCATCAACAAGAAGGGAGTACCAGAGCAGATTCCGATAGTGCAACCGCTCAAATTCTGCATTCTTTATATCGAGTTGAGTTTCGGGACGGACTCGAATGCGGAAAGGTGGATAAACGAGTTCGTGACACTGGATAGGCTTCGTTTGGAAATGAACGGCCGTGCCCTTGAACGTAAAGTATCGGGTATGGTGTCGGTATATGTTGTGCTGACACCCTGCACCTTGAACAAGTTTGACGTCCGCCGGATAAAAGTGAAGCTCCAAAAATTTGGCGAACGAGTATCTCTGCATCTCCTCCGAAACAGAAATAAAAGGCGTAGTGGAGCCGCAAAGACGACATGCGCTCCATGTCATGACCATCTCCGAAACGGGGTAGAAGGCTGACCGGCCAAGAATCTGCCCGTCCCACTTCTCGACTGCGACAAAAAGCATCATTTCATTATGGGTGAATACCTTGCCATGCTTGAACAAAGGTTGCTCGCAGCTTTTGCCTCCGCAAACAGCTTTCGGATCCAGGAACTGTACAATGAAATCATTGATCGATTTTTCAATAAATTGTCCAAGCGTCATATCATTTTCGCCATAGAACTTGATATGTCGAAACCGGGGAGCGAAGCAAGGACTGTGATTAGCAAAATCTGGTCCCAACACTGTGTGTTCTTTAAGGTGGATGCATTGGTATTTCTCTACAACAAAGTCATCGGGGTTCTTGCGAAGGTACCATTCCCAGATCCGTCGGAATTCGTCGTGTTGCCATTTTAGGAGAGTATAATCACTCTGATGTTGAATATCGGCAGCGGTTTTCAGACTCTCTTGTTCGATGGAGGAAAGCATCACGCTATGTGGCAATACCGCGGAGCTACGTGCACTTCCACTACTTGTAAGGACGAAATACGAAGACCCTTCTTCCGACGCACTTGGAGTTGGAAGACCATCGGTATTATAAGGTAATGGCGACCTGTTCAATATCGTGAGAGCATCTATCTGGGCGACAATCTCGTCTCGTTCACTATTCTCTTTCGAGCCAGATGATAGAGAAGATTGTGAGTCGGTCATCGTCTTTTGGGTCATCGTTTCTTCCTGCTTGTGCAACGACTGAATGCACTCCTCTCTGCGGACAATTTCGTCTTCCCAGGCTCGTTTCGCATTCAACAACATGTTATCTAGCTCCTTCATACGACGAATGGGATAAGGAGGGAGGAAGCGGAGAGTGGCTGAGACAGAGATAAAAGTGTTGAGATATGGTTCAAGGGAATCATCAATCCTTCGGGTAAGACGACCTTGGTCCACGTCTTCGTTCGGCAGCTCTTCGTGCCCATCTCCGTGTAATTTAGGTGTCGTTTCTGGGTCTGGGGTTTCTGTGCTTGAGGAATAAAGTCGACTGGGAGAGAAAACAGAAAATGTAGTGACTGTATTAGTAGGAATGTCAAGTGTCAATTGTTGGCAGAGGGAGGGTGGCACTGCTAGAGGATTGAATAGAGGAAGGCTGATGACAAAATCTTTCCAAAGGTGCGTCTCTAGTTTGAGATTTCGAACCACAAAAGTCAAGAAACGGGTGACCTTCTTAATGCGTCGCAAGGTATCAATATCGCCACCCCGAAGGATAAGAGTGCAACCAAGATCGCGGTTGCAGCCTTCGAACCTCATGTAAGTTTTCCTACGTCCAGGAATAAGGGGATGATCGTATGTCTGGATACAATATCTGGCACAATGCCCCAGTCTGGGTTCCAACAACTTGTCCATGGAAGAAAAGACGTCGCCTTGGGTCATCCTTGCAATGGTCTGGATAGCAGAAGGTTTCACACTACGTGCAACGGCGATGTTATGCCCGGCGAGAGCATCCAGGGCCAGTCTGGAAACGGAATTCTCAACAAGAACAACATGGGGTCGAAGAGCTGCTATCCGACTCGCAAGATTACCGAGGTACTCTTTTTCTTGGCGCAGAATCTGGCCGAAGTGCATATATTGACCCTCAACACGAGAGAATTCGAGTGGAAACGTAACGAGCATGACTCGTGGATTGAGCTGCAGCCTTGACATTTGCTTGTGTGCAACGTTCTTCGTAATGACAACCCCAGTAACATACTCGGAATCTCGTGGGGATCCACCTGGTACCTTCTTAATCTTGACGTAGCGTCGGACATCCATATCCTGACCCTGTCGGTGAGGAAAGGCAGTAAATGTCATTTCCCGAGCAATACGAAGAGCCAATCGTAGCAATGTTTCTTCCCATTCTCTGATATTAGGAATATTCTCAACTGTTAGCATCTGACGAAGCATAATTTTGAGATGAAGCATGGACGCTAAGTTGAGTTCCTGCGCATAGCTGCAAATGACTGTTCTGAAAATGACAGAAAATAGATAGAAAATGTCGAAACGTACGCCGTACTCTCTCGTCTTGTTCGCCAGCCGGCATCCAGATCCAGGGCTGGGTCCAATCGACTGTGCACTCTGCTTCGAATGAAAGGTGTGGCAATTTCGAACTCTCCATATTGTGAATTTGGTGCTCTGAACTTGGTCAAGGTCCTAATTGGTGTGGTTAGGTTTTCAGGGGAGCCAATCGGAAACTGTATGGAACTAGTCGATGTGTCGATGCTGATGAGTTTGGTGGGGAAATCAATGTTGTTCTTGGCATCAAGCGCATTGGGAGATGAGTCTGAATTGTTGAAGACTGGGGGTGGTGTTCCAGGATCTTTTTCCTCGTCAGACAGAGCTCGCCGGAATGGCGCAGGATTTATTGGAACGGAGTCCCAAGGGCCATTGACACCCTCGCGCATTTGAAGGGGAGTATCTGGTCGAGAAAAACTGTCCTCCGAGCCATAAAAAGGTCTCCTACTCTCTGCAATGGAATATAGGTTGAACGGCTCATCTGACTTTCCAAAGAGATGTGGAGAGAAAGGTGAATGACGGAGATTCAATGGATCGAGACCGAGTTGATGTGCAGGGAAAGTTGTTGCAGAAGAAATGACTGAGCGACGGTCGTCGTCGTCATCTTCTTCAACTTTGGCGAGCTTCTCCAGACACAGATTACATGTTCGAACCATCCCTTCAGCTCCGAATCTAGCCCCTTTAATGATGTTCGAAGCACAGCGGGAACAAAATATTTGACCTGGGGCATCTGGTTAAGGATACCTACTAATTTGAAAGGAAGCGAAGTCTTTACCGCATATGCGACAATGGTGTTTCCGCCTCCATGTCGTGAATACGCTCTTACAGTCGTAACACTCTTTGCAATTTTCATCGTCCATCCAATAATCTCGTGACAAACCTGAAGCAAAGCATGGAGACAAGTCAAAAGTCACTAAATACTTCAAAGCTTACCTTCACCCCGCAACCGCCTCATTACTTTTGACACAGAATGAGAAGTGCGGTGTAGACTCGTTGATGTTCTGATACTGCGGGCGTCATCTTGTATTGGAAAACCAGGGATAGAAGTTCCAAATGGAACAAAATCTGTGCCATCCAAACCACCTGCATAATTTCGGTGGGGCCCTGAGCCATCCAGTTCAGCAGCGTACGTGGGCAGTTCGGATTGAGCAGGTGTCAATGACATGAGAGGCGGAGCTGCAGAAGCGTGTACGGCAAACAATGTGTTAGGTCTTTCTGAGCCTGCTGATCTGTTTGAGAGATTGGATCCTCCAGAAGGAATAGAAGGGTATGAAGGTCGTCTCAGCTCTGGTCCAGTGGTATTGGAACTCGCATTGCTAGGTGAACTCGTACTTGAGGATGCAACAGCAACGGCAGAAGCTAAGGGTGCCGCAAAAGTGTTCTTCACGCGAGAAAAGAGAGACGTAACAAGCGTATAGGATGACTGGTCATGGTCGTCTTCCTCGGAGAAGGGATTAAAGGACGTGAGGCTCATAACATCGGAGTCAACTAGCTTCAAATTCGTGCTGCTTCTGGAGCGTGATGAAGCGCGGCCGCTAGCTGAGCCAGCGGCAGGAGATGATGGCGATTCCATAAAGATAGTCGAGGCTCCAAAGCCAATTAATTCAACGCCATTGAGGTCTAAATCACGTGTTACCGAATGCTAAGCATAATTTAGGTCAGTTCTCTGCTAACTGAAGTATATATGACATGTCTTGACTCACGCGTCCGTCAAGTTTGTATACTTGACTCTTGAAATTTGGGAACAAGGTAAGTTGCAAGCCAACAGTTCCACATTCAAATAGGGGTAACACGTGACACAGAGTCACTTGAGCCAACTAGTCCTGAAGCTTGAATCTCAAGGTTTACGACAATGGATGAAGACGACGCCGATTATATGCAAGGAAGTGACGAAGAGGTTCGTGTTCATGCTTTATTCAGGTACGATCCTTGCCAAGTTTACACAGGACTTCGATTATTCCGATGATGAAGACGCCAACGAATCGGTGAGCGTGGATGTTGAAAATATGTATTACAAGGCAAAATGTGATTACACCGTCTACATCATGGATAAAGTCACCAATTTTTTTCTGTTAAGCGAAAAAAGAAGACAATCCAGAGGAAGCACTGAAGGAATTTCGCGCTATTGTGGATCAAGAAGACGACAAGGGAGATTGGTGAGTGCTTTGTCGGTAAGTGTGAAGACAGCACACTGAACCAAACCAGGGGCTTTAAAGCTCTCAAACAAATGACGAAACTAGATTTTCTTGTTTTGCATCGACCAAATGATGCTCTGAAGACGTATACCGAGTTGCTCACGTACACAAAATCAGCTGTCACCCGAAATTATTCAGAAAGGACGATCAACGGTATTTTGGATTATATGGGCGGCGGAAAGGGCGCCGTTATCGAGGTAGAGCTTCTTGAAAAGTTCTATCAGGTAACACGGAAAGCTCTGCAGGAGGCCAAGAACGAACGTCTATCAGTCAAGACGAATCTCAAGCTTGCTAAGTTATGGCTCGATCGTCAAGAGTACACACGTCTTGCCAAAGTTAGCATATCATTCTATCTTGACATATGTTGCTGATGACAAAATCAACCCAGCTCATTCGTGAACTTCACGCTGCCACAGAATCTACAAACGACGATGACCAGTCCCAGCGTGGGACGCAACTCCTTGAGATCTATGCCCTTGAAATTCAAATGTACAACGAAACGAGAAATTTCAAGAAACTCAAGGTCAAATTATGTTGACTTTTATATGCCAGTTTTCCATTAACACAAGAGTGCAGGAAATTTACAATGCAAGTAATGCTGTACGATCTGCCATTCCTCATCCTCGAATAATGGGCGTCATCAAAGAATGCGGTGGAAAGATGTGGATGGGTGAACGTAAGGCCTTACAAACCATTTGACGAACCCTTGATACCATCAGTTTTTTAGGACAGTGGAATCGAGCTAGTGAAGATTTCTTCGAGTCCTTCCGCAATTACGACGAAGCGGGTTCCCCGCAGAGGATACAAGTTCTTAAGTATCTTGTATTGGCGAACATGTTGACTGGCAGCGAAGTCAATCCATTCGACAGTCAAGAGACAAAGCCGTCAGTGGTCACTTTTATTACCCTTTTCAAGCGAATCAGACATAGATTCTTCATTGCAGATACAAGAACGACTCGCAGATCAAAGCTATGACCGATCTAGTTGACGCATATCAACGCCGTGAGGTTCATACTGCCGAGAAAATCCTCAAAGGTAACCACGTCTTTTTTCCTATCCTTATGTTCCACATTATATTTCCACAGATAACCATTCAACGATCATGGACGACAACTTCATCCGGTCGTATATTGGCGAACTTCTCCGTAGTCTACGCACGCAATATTTGATAGACCTGATCAAGCCATATACACGACTGGAGCTTTCATTTCTTGCCAGAGTAAGCTATTTTCTAACTCATCCTTGAATCTCTGGATTTCAACAATATTTTACCAGCAATTGAACGTTGAAGCAGAGGAAGTTGAGGAGCTCCTCATCGGACTTATCTTGGAGGGCAAAGTCGAAGGAAGAATCGACCAAGTTGGAATGCGGTTAGAACTTGACAAGAAGTTAGCGGCCCACTACATCACTGAATAGTTGAGCTGAAACAAAATTTTCCACACAGGCAAAGTCTAGAAAAGAAAAGATATGCGGCATTGAGCAAATGGACTGAGGCTCTGGAATCGGTTCACAGTGCTGTTATCAGCAAAACAGCCGTTTCTACGCATCGACAAGAAACTCTGCTGGCCGAAACCTGGACTTGATTTGACCTCATACTTATTCTTCCAAAGTCATTCTTGTAACAAATGTAATATATGGCATTTTCACTACATTACTATTAGAAAGAAAACACATAACTATACGGGCCGCTTGAAAGCATTCCACTCATATTTCCATCCTGTCCGCGAGGGTGTATCCGTTGGGATACGCAATTCACGAGGGAAAAGGCCACGGATGCGGGATTCCATAGCACGGATTTCAGATGCTTTCATCGTCTTCATCATCCGTACCTCCTCCTGCGTCCTCACGCGTGGATCATCCTTCTTGTTCGCTTCCATATAAAGACGATGATCAAGCTCTCGCAACACGTCCATAGCCTGCTTCATACACTCAAACTTTCTCGCCAGCTCCGCATCTCTCTTCTGTCGGATGTGTCGCTTATTCAAAAGCCACGCGCGCTCGATAGTTTCGTGTGCTTGCTTCGAGGGGATGGCGCGTTGAATGGCGCGTCCAACATTCGGTCGCCAGGTCCCAGTAGGTGTCGCGCGATTTCGGATGTTGCTTGGGTACAGGACTCGTCTAATTATTTGCTGTTTCGGATCTCCTGTTTGATCACTGGGAGCAGCATATGTTCTTATAGCAGTCAAATGTAGAAACTGGAGCTGCAGTCGAGGCCGACTCGAGGAAATGACCCAAGTCGACATGAGGGGTGTTGGGAAAATTTGGAGCGCGAAATTTGGAAGTGGTTCACACGCTGACTTTATGGTTTAGGCAACAGCACCACCAGTCTCCAAAGAATTCACAAAATGTTCACTCAAGTGAGCAGACAATTGCCTGCGGTATGTCATGATCTTTTATGTTGCAAAGCGTATCTTTTTGTTTATAAGTCAAAGTTCAATGCATTTTCTACCACTAGGCTGTTCAGCGTCAGCAATGTGTTAAGCATAAGTCGAAAACCAGAATCAAAGATACGAACGCCGTCAAAGAAAGCATTGGCTGCGAAAGCACGCAGAAGAGTCGCATTAGCCTCTAAAGCAGACACACGTTTCCTCAAACTACCCTTAAAGGAAGCCATTACAGTTTTACGCGTAAGTTTATTGTCTTTGGTTTTCGTTGTACTTTCTCATTTTCTCTACAGGCAGTAGAAGTTGCTTCTCCTACTTCTCTCTATGAACTCTTTGTCAAGACTGAGGTGGGAAATGGTACTGCTGTTCCGAGAGGACGTGTAAATCTACCTAGAGATGCAAAACCCAAAGCAGAAGACAAGATTCTTGTGTTTGCCGAAGGAAGACTGGGGGATGAGGCTAAAAAAGCTGGTGCACATATCGTCGGCGGACCAGAGTTGATTGATGGGGTAAGTCACTTCGTGTCGTTTTGAGATGTTTTATCATCACCGTTATTAGATTCTCAACAACCGTCATCGAGCCACCACGATTTTGTGCACCCCTCAACTCATCAAAACCATCACTCCAAAGCTTGGTCGGTTCCTTGGCCCACTTGGTCTTATGCCTTCCGAGCGTCGTGGCACTGTGACGGAAGACATTGCTGGTTATATTCAGCGCCTGCGAGGGACAAGTGAATGGAGAGCTGACAGAGCTGGTAATATTCGAACGCCAATTGCGCAGGTGTGATTTCCATCCCAGTAATTCATAGAGAGTGCAAGGTGTATTCAACTGATGATTAGATGACATTCCCTGTCGATGACGTTGAGACCAACATCCGTGCTTTTCTGGACTCCGTGAAACGGGCGACTGGTAACGCAAAAAGTACTGACCCTGCGGATCGCAAGCTAAAGTCATCTGGAGGCGCTCGTCCTGGTCAGTGATCTCTTTTATAACGCTTCCATTTATTCTTATCCCTTTCAGTCACACCAATAACCAAAGTGATTTTAAGCTCTAGACAAGGACCTGGGATTCGAATAGCAGATATCTAGGGTAGGATATATATAAAAATATTTGGAATAATAATAGTGCCCTCTTTTCGTCACCAACTTCACGTCTGGTTTCAAATTCAGGACACCTCATTCCAAACCTTATCGCCACGAAGCCTGATAAAATCTTTCCTGGAAAGTTTTTCCCTCTCTCTAAGAAGCCCTGTCAGGTTATCGTAATCTGCCCGTTCTCTCCTGTTGTGAAGTTCTTTCCGTTTACCAATATCATCTCCAGAACGCGGTACTCCTTTTTGCTGAACCTTAGGTTGGCAGCGGACTTGCGGTGCATTCTTGGGTGGATGGGGGAATATGTCGCCCCAACTGGACTTTCGTGCATCGTAAAATGGTTGTTTACCTTGTGACTTTGGTATCGTCAGACGCATAATTTTCCCTGTGCTTATGATGAATACCGTTCGAATATACTGAATGATGGAACATACCCTCTGCCGTGCATGCGTCTAAAATGATATGCCCACTTTTCTTGAGAGGTGGAAAAACCAACCTAGGCCATTGATAGGCTTCTCTTCGTAGCCGATCTCGTAGTTCTTCACCCTTCAATCCAGTCTCTACGCGAACTTCTGGTAATAATCGTTCTAGAATTTCAATGTTTGGTTTCGATTCACCCTCCACATGTATTTCAAGTTGCTTCATTGATACCTCCTGTCTCCCCTTCTCCAAGACCCGCCGTCCCACTGCCCCTATCCTGCCAACACCTGTTGTAGAAGGATCAGGTCGAGGTCCTCGTCGAATCACGACATAAGAATAGTGAACGTCTTCGTGGCCGGTGCCGCAATGTTTGGTACGTTGAACAAACGCTGGTCTCTGCAGTCGCTGCAAAAAACCGCAGATGAGAGGCGTTCCTCCAGAATGCAATAGTGGACATGATTTATCGTGAGGACACTAAACCAGATTGTTGAGTTGTCGATGCATATTGCTTGGTAAGAACTCACCGGCGCAACGACATGACAACCTGCGGGCTGACTAGATGCAAATTCTGGGTTTTCTGCTTCTGATTTGCTTAATTCTAGAAGGTGTTCTCTTGCATGAGCGATCGCTTTAAATCCCTCTGGTGTGTCGTGGTCGATGAGAACTAAGGTATGAGCACCACTAGCCCAGATCCCCTCTACTAGAGTTTTCTGAGCTACAGCCGTGGGTAACGTAGTGAGGAAAAAGGCAGAAAGAGCTATTGTCTTGGAAGCTTCTATTTCAAGCAGTTTGTCACTCTCCTTGAAAGATTTCTGCCATCGTACTTCAAGATTTTCCGTGAGAATGACTGCTAACATTTCAGATTGCAAAAATCGTGTCGAATGTGAATTGGCTTACTGTTTTTAAGCCTCTTACCAATCGTGACAAGACCATCACGTTTGTCAATACCCAAGTACGATTTTATTTTTGAGGTAGCAGCAGAGTGGTCGAGTTCGTCCTGCCCAGACTGGGAATGATTTTCTTGGAAGGCATAGATGGAAGCCCTGACGCGTTCAGCACAAAAACGCATGAAGAAGTGAGAGAAACGAACCAAAGACCGCTTCCTGTCCCTGTTCCCCAATCGATTATTCGGTCAACGTCCCAAAGAGGACCCAACCTCAATTTTACATGTCGAAGGACGGATGTAATGGCAGAATAGTGAGCTGGAAGCACGACACTAGCGAATGCAGTTCCGTCTCTCGTGGCATGACGTTCAGCTTGCTTTCTCGTACGGTATGCGGTGTCATAGTGTGCATACCACTCAGCTGCCTCGCCGCGTTTTGAATCAGATGTCAGGAAAAGTCTTTTGGCGTCACTATGTAGTAGCGACTTCTGACCATCTAGATGAATGAGCTTACTCCTTCAATACGTTGTAAAATCTCTTTAGACTCACCAGAAATAACGGAATTGATAGCAGAACAAAGTTCTTGGGGGAGCACTACTGCTCCTATTTGGTCTGAGCCGAATTCTGCAGCAGGGGACTTCCGAGATTCTCGTTCTGTTTCCTCGTGTATCCAATCATTCGTCTCCATTGGGGACCATTGTTCAGGGGGAAAACGATGAACTACGCCAGACTCATCTCCGGATACAATTTCTAACTCCTTGGGTTCACCAGAGCTCTTTTTCGCGTTCTTGAGAGATATGTCAATGTCATGAAGCAGAGATCGAAGACTGGGATCTAGATGTAATGGAGGGTTTGGAACAGAATAGCTCTTCGCAGTAGAGGAGAAAGGGGCGTGCCCAAAAAAGCTCTGGGATGAACAACAGGTGAGTCTCCGTGCTGCTATTCGCCGTGTCACCTTGTACATTTAATTGCCTGGTAGATATGTATGGGCGCTCGTTTCGAACTGGAAACGAGCGGCCCGGAAGGATGTGTTATGTAACACCGTTTGTACATGTTATCGTCCCTCTTTATCTTCCACCCAATATGCCTCAAAAGAATAAAAAGAAAGCAGTAGTGTGCCAGATATGCACTGAACATGCCTCCAAGTACACTTGTCCACAATGCCATGTCGTTTAGTACGTCGAATTCTCGGGAGTCCATTGTTGATGGCATGGAGGTGAGATTGGACATTGTAGCTGTTCGTTGGCCTGTTATAAGGTTCATAAAGGTGTGCCCATCGAAAGGTTGTTATGTACACCACTAACTTAATTACGACAGAGTCATCCTGTACTAAGATGAGCATTACTGCAATGCCTTTGAACCTGGCAGCAGCACAATGTAGGCCTTTGATCACCTCTGTATTGAATGAATTTACCTATGTTTTAGTAACCCACAAAACCGCATCTCCGCCTACTCCACTGGACACAGAAGAAGACGCGCCGCTAGCTTTTCCAGATCCCACCCTGCGACCTCTAACCACTTTGAACTGGCCTTACGTACCAGACGAATCAGCTTTCCCTAACCCGCTCAAGCGAGACGATCCAAAGCCGCTTCAATTACATCAATACGAAGCAATTGGTGGGACCTTTTTGTCTCCTGTTATTCCTTGACCAACTATGAAACCACCCGCAACAGCATCATCTCCCTCGATCCGTCAGATTATCTCCTTTCACAATCGCCTCCCGGAACTTCTGACCTCCATCGATAAACTCCGCGGTTCAGAGCGGGAGTACGCTCTGCAAAGGGCGTTGGGTGTCACTGCAGAAGAAATAGAGGAACACGTCGGAGGGAGAAAGGAAGTGGACGAGGACGTTGTTGCATTTAGACAGTTGGCAGAGGCTATTGAGATGGCGGTGAGAGGTGGAAAAGATGGTATTCTGGGCCTGGACTGGGGTGACTGAACATAAGGAGGTTAAACGACGCAAAATTCATCCGCGGCGAAAAAACTGAGGAGATGGACTTGCGTGCCCTGATGTAAGTATAGGTTCTTTGGTCCATGCAATATAATAAAAGATCAGAAGAAATAAATAAAGGAAAGAACTGATTAACCGCGTTGCATGGAGGGGCCTGTGATAATGGCTGAACTTTTGGCAACATGATACAAAATAGATTGTTTATCAAGTTAGTGATTTCCAAGAATCCAACGACTCGGTTTGAACATATTTGTACGCGATTCAGACTCGCGGTTCTTCACTTTTAATTTCCGTCATTCCCCTCCAATGTCAAGTCCTTCATCCGCAAAACGGTCTGAAAGTCATGGTGCAGCAAATAATGCGGACGTGAGGCCAGTCAAACGAGCTAGACTCAGCGTGGAACCCTCCAATAAAATGGAACTCACAAGTCAAGAAAAGTCGACGTCGAGTGACGGTTTTCCAGATGAAATCGATGGAAATATAGATGATGATTTACCCACAGTAGAGGGCCCTTCTGACTTGTATTTGGACACAGTGAGTTGATGAATGCATCTTTACCCACTTTGACCGACCTCCCAGTTCGAATAGATCAACCGCGCGATCCTTGACTTCGATTTCGAGAAAGTTTGCTCCGTTTCTCTGTCAGACATCAACATTTATGGTTGTCTAGTCTGTGGTAAATACTTTCAAGGCAGAGGACGTAGCTCTTATGCGTACGCGCATTCAATTCATGACGATCATCATGTATTCATCAATCTGGAAACTACCAAGGTATTAATATTGATCACTTACTGCCTTGCAGTTGACATATCAAAACAGGTGTACGTTCTACCAGATGGATACCCCGTTTCAGATCCGTCTTTGGAGGATATAGCCTACGTTCTAGCGCCAAAATTCAAAGAGAGTTCCATTTCCCATCTCTACTCACCAAATTTTCTGTTCAAATTGTCGTACGACCTCAATCATCAGCCATACCTACCAGGCTATGTCGGGTTGAACAACATCAAAAGAAATGATCACATGAACGTCATAATCCATTGTCTTCTCCATGTACCACCTTTGCGCGACTATCTCCTCCTTTCCAATTTTAGTGGAAAGGAGTCTGAGCTACTCAAACGATTTGCTGGTCTTGCGAAAAAGCTGTGGAACCCACGTTTGTTCAAAAGTCAAGTCAGCCCTCACGAGTTCCTACAGGAAGTCAACAGAGCTAGCGCTGGTAAATTCCGTCTTGAGCAGCAAGGTGATCCGGTTGAGTTTTTGGGGTGGTTGCTCTATCGTCTACATAAAGATTTTGGCGGAAGTAAAAAGAAAGATTCCAGTAGGTCTCCACATCTGGATTTCAAATTGTCGAAACTTTGAACTCGTACTAGGTATAATTTTCAAGATTTTTCAAGGCGAGCTACGGTTAGATACGCAGCAGGTTATGGCTAGGTCAGATTCCAGGAATGAAAGAACAAAGTTTGACATCGATCGCGGTATGTATGCTCAAATCAAAAACACCAACTACCATTAGTAGTCTTATGCCGTCTTTAGAATCCAAGACATTAGTATCGCCTTTCCTTTTCTTGGCAATTGATTTGCCCCCTCCACCTTTGTTCCAAGATTCGGTTGAGAAAAACATCATCCCACAAGTTACCATCCAGTCACTGTTGGCAAAATTCGATGGCAAAACAACTCAGGTATTATGAGCTGTCTTACATTTTTCGTATCACTTGAATTGCTTTCAGGAGTCTGCGGGTCAGTTGAAGCGATACAAATGTCAACGTTTTCCGCCGTACATCATCCTTCACATCAAGCGCTTCACAAAAAACATGTTTATTGAAGAAAAGAATCCGACGATCGTCAATTTTCCTTTGCGCGGCGTGGATTTTCGGGAATGTACGTTACCCTTTTCCAAAAAGATGTCAGTGGAGTTTCATTCATAGACCTCAGATGTCGATGCACCCCTAGACAATGATATATCAACTCTGTATGATCTCATAGCCAATGTCACGCTGGAGTCCGTTGCTGGAACGACGCGGGACAAGGAAAGCACCGTTTGGAAGGTTCATTTGGTAGCCGGAAGAGGTGATGAGAATGAGAAATGGTTCACAATTCAAGACCTGATTGTTGAGGAGACACGTAAGGAAATGATATTTCTTGGGGAAACGATTCTACAGGTGCGTGTTTTTATATTCAACCATGATTCTTCGTCTCACATATCTCTCAGATCTGGGAACGTAGAACGGAGAGGTCTTGAAATATTTACTATACAATCGGCAACTTCTTCGTCGCTTGGTGATTTTCGACATGAACAGTCGAAGTCAGAGCATATTGAAATTCATGCCACTTCTTGTGGTGTCTTCTCAGCGGAGCTGATAGTGCTGTTGTTTGTGATGTCAGTTTTCTAAGGGCGTGAATTCGACATGTTAACGAACGATTGTTCGACTAGAGGCTTGAATATGTAAATTCCTGAAACAAGGCCTGTAGAACGAATAAGTGAGCCTATCAAACCGAGAATAAGCCGATGAGGTGGCACACCTGTTACCGCAGCAAAAAGGAATGGTCTTACGCGACGAATAGCAGACATCGCTTGTCACAATTGAAATGCTCGAGAGAAATTTAAATTTCGTCGACTTTTGGAACGGACTTTAAATTTCAAAGACCGCAGTCAGTCAGAACGATTGCAGCGTCGTAAGTCCAGTCTGAAACAAAATGTCACCTACACGATTTTCAATCGAAGCGCCCCTTTTACTATCCATCCTCCCGACTTCCACCACGCACAATGTCTGAGGATGCAGTCTGTCGTGTTTGGTGCCTGATTGATGGTGAACAAACAGCATTTTCGGTTCATGCTAGTCTTGAATGGAACGTGGAGGAATTGAAGGATGCGATCCAGCAACGAAGAACCCGTCTTAAGACTATCGACATCATAGATCTAGTCCTTTGAAAAGTGAGGCTGTCCTACTCTGGCGTAAATGTTGTGCTCAATTGCGCTCACAGCTGAATGATCCCATTCCAGTACCTGACGACGACGACGGCAAAACTCTTCCCCAACTTCTTTTTAGACCAATCACTAGTTTATCTGTCAAGCTGAGCAAGCGTACGCAGAAGCTGTCGGACGTCTTTCCATTTCTTCCCAAGGACCCATACACAGACATTTGTGTATGGGAGATTGACAATTTTTTATTTACTTTTTTTATTTACTTTCTTGCATACCTTCTGCCGATGTTTCTCCCTGGCAATCCCGCAATCCCCTTACCGCTCTACTTGACTCTTCTCCGTTGCTCAAAATGGTGTTACTCATCTGCGTTAATCTACACATTTGCTTTTCAACCATGCAGACCAAGCCCTTGAAAGACCAGCCAAAAGAGTGAAACTTGAATACGAAGCCGACGAGCCCCTGCTCGATACCTTCATAGACCTCCGAACACATCTATGGGGCTGCGACAGGTTCAATATCGTCAACGCAGATGGAAACAGCTACACTACAGTCGACCTCACACAATTCAACCTTTCCCAATTCAACCCTCGTTCTACGAAAATCCTCCTCCTTCGCGACGAGTACAAACTCGCCTACGACACCATACGTCAGGTGGCGAGAACACGTAGATGTATCTTTCTGATCACTGGCCACCCGGGAATTGGTGAGTCGGGTTTTCACTATTCGAGACATCAATCAATTGCACTCGGCAGGGAAAACATTATTCTTGTTGTGTCTTCTGACCTTTTTACTCCAAGAGCGGATCCCAGTCGCGCTCCAAATCGATGCCGACGATTTTATCCTCTTCGACAATTGCACCGCACGCAAGTATAAAACCAATTCAATATACGCCTTCGTCATTCCAGAAGGAGCGTGGACTCTTTCTGATTCGTCAGGGGAAGCGCAGCTCGAACCTTGCGCCGCCTTTAAGCATTCGAAAGCACACATTGTACACACCAGTTTGCCTGAAGCAACTTGGCGCTACTAGATACATCATGGATGTTTGGTCTTCGGAGGAACTTCAATTGTTGCTGTACGTGGGATGATTTACTCCGTTAATCCACTAACAATTTCGTACTAGCAACATCTCTGGCCTCAATATTCAGCGCGGTGTGGACCTTTTCCGGAGATATGGATCGAATGTTAGATCCATTGTTGAGATCATCCAGACGCCGACCACGGAACAACAATATCTTACCGACGTCCGAAGCGGCGCCTCTGATTTTGCGAATGACTTCCCGGACTCATTTTCAAATCTTCAAAATCTGGATTTCGGTTCTAAGGTTTTGTCGAAGATCTTCACTGTCAGGCCTCATAAGATTACTCGTGAACCTGTTTTGAGAATACCAACTCCTTTTCTCGCTACGATCCTTGGCCTGGCTTTGGCCGGACTAGCGGTGGCTCGACAACATGCCGCCTTCAGGATGCTCAGCAAACATCCGTCTCTTCGCACGGCCGCAGGGTGGCTTTTTGAAAACTACGCTCACGCTGTCCTCTCCGATCCGAATCGTGCCCCACTCGCAACATACATTCGCAATGAAGTAGAGGCTTTCTTCATTTCTCCTGTCAACAATGTCATATCAGGCTCGACTGCACTGAAAAACATCCGGCCACCGTTTAGTTTTTATTGGCGGCCTCGGGAAACGAACTTTGAGGGGCTCGACGCTATCATCTGTGACGAAAGGACGGTCTGGGGGCTACAGTACACTATACGTGCGAAACATGGTTCTGCACTTGAGGGCCTCAACCAGATTCGCAAGATAATAAACCACAAGCGGGGGGTTAAGTACCGCTTGGTTATGCTTGGCTCAGAACAAACCGATGCAGAATCTGCACGGGATAACCAGAAACTAACAGGGCCATGGGCGAAGACACCTATTTCTGCGTGTGTACTTCCTTTTGGAACCGTGAATGAAGCTCTGCTTGTGAGGGTTTTGGATGAGGTGAGCATCAGTGATGATTTGTGATGACAGACAGGCAGGCGAGTGATAGTTATCCGGAAGACCAGAGCAGTGATTTAGATCTGCTGATGTACGACGAATCCAACTGATCTGTTCGTTTTTTGAGTCTATTTTGTTCAGTGATGCCAAATGTGTTCTTGACCCACCTGGTACAAACTATTCAAATATGTAGCCTCAGATCTCTACCGATTTCAACAGTTTATTTAGAGAATGATGTTCTAATGTTCTCATACTGAATAATTCAGCTTGTGAGACTTAGCTGTCACTCGCAATCTCCAGAGTGGACCCTTCACCCTAGCCCTGTTCTCCATCCAACACTGTCTTCGTCAAAGAAGTTGACGCCAAACTTGATACCCTGCAACAAGTCACAACGCTGCTGAAATGTGTCGGTCTACAATCAGGAAAAAACGAGTTAATCTCCACTCTAGAATCCGACTCGCCTTTCACAGCTCGTGCAGAAGATGACCAGGACAACGTGCTTCAGCGGATAGAAGAGGATGTCTGCTGTTACTTCTTTCTGTCGGTTGGTTCACGAAAAATTAGATTCTCGATGTTGATACTCTCCCTATATTTTTTTCTACTTGCTGCTCAACCTTGCTTTTAACTTACTCGACGTTACGCTTCCACGTAAGAGTTACTCTGCTGCGATTTCGATGCTATTTTCCACCCTGTGTTGTCATCCTACGGTAAATTACGTCGCCATACTGTCTGTGTAAGTTGTAATTCAATCCTCTCCACCAGTTCGTTGAAATCGTTATCATATCAGATTGGCGTTGGAATCAATAATTACAGTTCTGACGGCTCGTTTTATCCCGATTCTTTCAATCATTGGCGTACGTCCCCCTCCGCATGGAAGATTTATTTCTTAGCACGCTTCGCAGTTGACGTACGGTCTGCATCTTCCCAATTGACTCCCGCGCCTTTATTCTTACGGTTATGCCGCACCGTTTTATAATATTTCGCGTTCAACAAGGGGCGTTGTTTTTGGTAAAAAGGACACGAGTGGATGCTTTTTTATATCTTTCTGTCGGCCATTTATTAATTTTCATACTTTCTATCATAAGTTGATTTCGGGCGTTACTCTTCCAATATTTCAATGGATTGCTAGAAGGGGCGAAAAGAAGGAAATGCAAAGGAAGCTGAGAGGACAAAGAAGACGCACTTCAAAGAGAGCCGAGAGACTGATATGTCGTACTCCAGGTGTTCTCATCGTATTGGATGCGTTTTGGTATACTGTTTTCACCCGCGTTACGTTGCGGCGGAGGCACATTGCTCAAGTTTTCTCTTTGGGTATATGTTTGTCAATCGACGCGGCATAGTGGGAGCAAAGGGCAGGACGTATCCAAGGCATTGTACATTATTCGAAGTGACTAATTCATCGCTTGAGACACTGGCATTCAGGATTCACGGCAGTTTATAGAACAATTGAAGTTCATTATCAAAATTATCTAATCAGAAATCTGCAAAAAAATCCCTAAAAGGTGAGATTATAACGCGCTCACCAGAGTTCGTTCCGTGAATGTTTAGATATCCGACATATATTTGTACACGCCTACAACACCATGCCACTTTGCAAAAAGTTGACGTTTAGGAAATATGTATATTGAAATTAAAATTAGGAGTGTGATCTTGCTGCTGCTCAGCTGCTAAATGCATGTGTAGAGATCCGCTGCCGCAGCTTCAAAATTGAAACAGAGTGCTTTTAAAGAGCGTTCTACGAGAGGCTTTAGCCATGGGCGCTTCTTCAGTGATCAGCGTGAAACTCCGTACCACTAAAATTAGATACATCGCATTCCCTTTTATAACTCTAGCCCCTTTAAGATAGAAAGTGTCGAACCCGTATACAGCGATAAATATGGAGCATTCGTTAAATATTGAAGGACCCAGATAAATCCAACGACTAAGAGGTATTCAGCCAGGCCCATGCTTCATCCGCCGCCTGGTCTTTCGCAATGTGTTTCTTCGAAGCCGTGCCCCGACCACGTTCTTCACCATCGACTACAATTTTGAAGTAAGGCCTTGGTACTATATGGCTAGTAACTTCAAATACTCACTTTTGCAGATACATACCCACGTTCTGACATCGCTTGTTAAAGATTCCTGCCAGGATAGAGAACTGAGCCGCCCTTTTTGTTGAAGGTCTAACGATAACACCAGGTGCATTAGAGTACGTAACACTCAAAGCGCTCATCTGAATACTGACATGAGTTCAGTCGAGAGGTACCTAAAATCAAAAGATAAACGTGCAAGTAAGTGCAGCAAGCTCGACTTACCTGTCTCTCCTGACATTCTCCAATGTTGTACAAGGTCATCGATGACAACTTATAATATACTTCCCTCGTTCCTAAAACACTAGTTGGCGACTGCTGCCCTTTGCAAAACGCAGCATAAGGAACTCATGAAATGAAGGTGAAATGACCTTTGTTATGACCTCAGATCTTGATACTTCAAAAAAAGATTCAGGATACATGGCAAAAGCGCAGGCGATGGGGTATCTGGCGATATTGAGGGGGTCAAAGAGGATCATGGCAAGGGTCGAACATGTGTCATGAGGATCGTGTGTAGCCCTGGTGACACCGGAGACGTTTATCAATCCTTGATCACTATTCTAGGCCCTACATATCTGTGTAGCGTTGGAAAGAGGGGAACACATAGCAAGAAGAAAGGTAGGCCATCATAGGACCTGCGGAAAAACATGCCTACATGTTCTGTTGCTGACCACGTGGGATACACGAAGCGCAGGGAGATCAATACTCAGTTTTTGCGTTGCTACCACTTGAAAGATTTCAAAGTCAACGAGAGATGTTGTCTCATAAAGAAGGCGATCAAAGCCGTCTCTCATCCCTGATGCAGATTAATCTCCGACGTATGTACCAGCATGAGGTCGAGGCTCGAGACCAAACGACATGCCGAAAGTTGGTTCACCGCGGTCAGCGAGAAGACCAGCCGAAAAGTTCGGGAGTTCCCTTGATCACAATTGCCAGAGGCATGCAGATCAGGGGCAATCCATTTGAGGGCGAAAGCGCGCGATATTATTGAAAATCTATTGCGTTCCACAACTGGGTTGGAATGCGATACACAGTCAGATTATTGCAGCCAATGAACGATACTCCTACATCGAAACCTTTGCAGAGATTTTTATAAAATTTAAACGGGCACAGTAAAGTTGGGTGACGATGACATACCGTTGTTGAGTAGCTCTCCGGGGATAGTCGTAATGCAATGTTCAATTGTGTTAAACATCGGGATCAAGTAACATGAAAATGGACGGGGCAGATTAATGAAATCATCAAACCATTATCTCCAACGGACCGAGTGAAGGTTTCAGCCATTTCTTTAGGCGAATAGACTCAGTTATCTTCGGGATAAACGTTGGACAAACGTATAGTAGGAGGCCAAAGATAAAATTGTGCTTAGCACTATATGCAGATCCAAGATATTAAAAGAATAAGTCAATTCGTCAGATGAGGAGACAATGGCATGCTGACATCTGATCCTTTTGTAAAGAAAGGAAGGGATGTGCCCAAGGACTAGCTGTGATCTGCCAGTAGATGATTTGTAGCGGAGAAATAAATCGAGCGGCAATTTGCGAAGCCGAATCAATCAACGAGACAACCCAAGGGTCAATTCTGTACCATTGCTGTGTCCCTTTCTTCATCAATAGTTCACACCGATCAGTCTTTCAGTTGTCGTCGCCCTCATTGTTCTCAACGACGGGCGCTTACGAATTTATCTTAATTGGACGTTCTTGAAGGTACTGCTGGCCGTTGACCGAGCCATTTAAGTCCTCTTTCTCACCGCCCTTGTTTTTTTGACTTTCAGTGCTGTTCAGTTTCCTTCACCCACATTTCAACTTCTGTCATGTCGCAAAGTCAAGGGGATATACAAGAGCGCATCGCGGCCGCTCGCAGGGAGGCAGAAAGTCTGAAGGAGAGAATTAGGGCTACACGAGAATCATCAGCAGATACCAGCTGTAGGCCTTTATCCTGCTATAGCTCATTCTTTGTTAGCTGATGTGTTTCAAAGTGCGAGCTATGGCCGCGGAGGTCGATGCTTTACCACGTATTGTTATGCGACCCCGCCGTGCACTTAGGGGTCACCTCGCGAAGATTTATGCCATGCATTGGGCTGCTGATCGGCGGCACCTCGTATCTGCGTCACAAGATGGCAAACTCATTGTTTGGGATGCATATACCACGAACAAAGTCCATGCTATTCCTCTCCGTTCCAGTTGGGTCATGACTTGTGCTTATTCACCATCTGGCAATTTTGTCGCTTGTGGTGGTCTCGACAATATATGTTCCATCTACAGCTTAAACAACAAGGACGGTATCAGTGCCAGAGGTGCTAGGGAACTCAGTGCTCACTCTGGATACCTGAGCTGCTGTCGATTTATCAATGACCGTCAAATTGTTACCAGCTCTGGTGATATGACCTGCATGCTTTGGGATATTGAAGCTGGTGCACGAGTCGTGGAATTTAGTGATCATACTGGAGATGTCATGAGGTATTTTGTTTTGTTTTGGTACCAGGTTTTGAAATTTGACCCCTGCCCGTCAAAGCCTTTCGCTCGGACCCAACCAGAATGTTTTTGTTTCTGGTGCTTGTGATACCACGGCTAAGCTGTGGGATATCAGGACTGGTCGTGCCACGCAAACCTTTACTGGTCACGAATCCGACATCAATGCTGTCTGGCACGTATCTCTGATTAAACTAGCAACGTTTATGTACTGACTACATTCTACTTCTTAGCTTCTTCCCTAACGGCGACGCTTTTGCTACTGGTTCCGACGATGCTTCCTGCCGCTTGTTTGACATCCGTGCTGATCGTGAGTTGAATACATTCACCCACGACAACATTCTTTGTGGTATCACGTCAGTCGCCTTCTCAATCTCGGGTCGTATCCTTTTTGGAGGATATGACGATTGGACATGTAATGTTTGGGATACCCTGAAAGGAGAACGTGTTGGTGTTCTGACTGGTCATGAAAATCGGGTTAGTTGTTTGGGTGTCAGTGTTGATGGGATGGCCCTCTGCACAGGTAGCTGGGATAGCACTCTCAGGGTTAGTATCCTTAATGACTCGCAACTTCCCGCTAACCATCGATCTCAGGTCTGGGCATAGACATTGTTAAATTTTCAGTTCAGCTATTTTTTCTGCCATTGCGACAGAACTGCTCTCTTCCTTTCGTTGTCCGTGATAACAAAGTGTTTGCCATGTTCCACTATCTATTACTCACTCTGGGGATGCCTTAAATATGGGAATGGAAGCTTTAGTTACCCTTTACTTATCAAAATGCGGCATTCGTTGTTTTTCTAGTTCATCCACCTCTGTTGAACACTCATACGACTGTCAACCTCTCAGGTTTTTAGTATACCTGTCCTCTGCGTGTGTCAATGAGTGTGGAATGAATAAGAACGAGGATCTCTTGGCTTGGACGTGAGCTGATGGCCGGTTGACATTTCCATTTACACATAAATGGCACACTTGCACTCTTCACAAACCTTGCGTCACTCGTATGTCGGAGGACGACCGTGCAGCTAAGACCGCAAGAGCGAAGGCATTGGTGATTATATGCAATGTCTGGACGGCATTTCACGAATTAACCTTAGAAATTCTCTCAGCTCAAGAAACGCCAACAACAGAAAGCTTCAAATGTTGCTGCTTCTCCCTCGACCCCAGGGGTAGCGACACCATCCAGAACGTCCACACCTGTGCCAGAGCATGCCGTTCAGGACGGAGTGCGTGATTCAGGAGAGCTGTAGGTACATTTCCACCCCGTTCCAGATCATGTACTTACTGAGTCTCTCTCTGGGTTTCAGGTTTTCTGACACAAAAATCGCTGACGATGCATCTTGGCTGACCTCTTCACCTCGAATGCCTTCGTTTTCTCAACAGCAACGCAGTGACGTTCATGCCACCGACCCTGCAACCCCACTTTCTCCGCAGTCTACGCAAACACACCTCGGAAGAGTCGCCGATCTGGAGAAAACCATAAAAGTACTTTCAAAACAAAATGAAAGTTCGACATTAGCCGTCTCTAGGTTGAAGGGATTTGAAACCGGTGAGTTAACAATTGCAAAGTCATGCATGAACCTACGGCTGAGCATATCATTCAAAAGCTGCGCAACAGGCGAATGCCTTGCTGGAGGATGAACGTATACGCATGGATGAATTCAAAGCCAAGCTGCGGAAGGGAATAGAGGATGAGCAACGCACAGTCTCGCTGCTGGTCAGCGAGAAGGCCCACCTTACTTCTCAACTTCACATATTGGGTGACGCCGAGTCCAGTGTGTTATGCGTGTATTTGTGCATGTGCGCGTTTTAACTTTATGTCTATTCAGGGGTTCAGGTTTTGGAGGACTCACTTGAAGCTGAACGGGGTAAATGCGCTTATCTAGATGAGATGGTCGCTCGATTCCAAACAGAAAACATTGAACTCACCGGGCAAGCTGAGCAGTTTGAAGTCGGAAGAAAGGAACTAGCAGACCGGAATAAAGAACTGGTTTGTCCGAGTAACTAATCCTAGATTTTGTGCTTACTTTTTGCGCAGGAGCGTCAACTTCAAATCGTGTCTGTCAGTGCTGCCGAAAAACGCAAAGAAGCGGATGGGTTCCAACGCCGCTTGCGAGAATTAGAAGGACAAGTACAAGCGGACGATCGCGTGGAGCGACTGGAGACGTCCTTGAAGCACAACCAAGATCGCGCTGTTGAACTAGAGTTCCAGTTGACTAAGACTAAACAAGTAAGCTATTGTTCCCTGCATGATGAATTTGATTTATGTGGCTCGTTCTCAGACACACACGTCACTCAAGATCGAGCGAGAAAAACTTGAATTCAAACTGCAGGAATTTTTGATCAAGGAAACGGAATGGACATCCAAAATATCGACTCTGGATTCCCAGCTGGCCTCAACTCATGATCGGTTATCCAAGATTGAGGCAGAACGAAATCATCTATCACAAGAGAATGTTTCATTGCAACAGCAGTCGAAGAAAATTGAAGGTGCTATCAAGGATCTTCGAGAAGAACTTGCGCAAGCAAATTCCGCTGTGACGACCACGACGCGACAAATGCAACACATGCAAACCGAATTAAAGAATGCTCTCCGTAGAGCAGAAGATGCAGAAAATATACAAAAGAGCCTGCAAAGTGAAGGGACGAATCTGATGCGATCATTAGATGAAATGCGACCTAAGATCGTCGAACTTACAGGTGTGAAGCTCGACCTGTCGGAGAAAGTGGACAGCTTGGAACGCGCACTCAACAGTCGGGACTTGACAATTGCACAATTAGAAAATGAGCTTGGTGAAGTTCGTGACAACTTGGAGCATTCTGACAAGATCTGGAAGGACAAGGTTGGCCAGCAGGAAAAGCGTCTCGTCGACTGTATGAATGGGACGGCGGACATGCAGAAGGCGTATGACGAGTTGCAGGGAGAACTTGACACTGCTTTGGCAAGCCTTCGCAACCTTGAAACGCAGCGTGCAAACCATCCCCAAGAACTCAGGCGACATCTAGAAGAAATTGAGCACTTTTCATATCTATCTCAGTCACAGGCAGAAGAGCTCGACACTTTAAAGCATGAGCTCGTTGTGGCCAAGAAAGCACATGTATGTGCAGTAAAATAACCTTCAAGCTATACATTCTCATCTCTGTTTACAGGACGAAGAACAAGAATTCTTAGAACGAGCCCACAACGAAATTGAAGCGCTCCGATCTGAGTTAGACGCTCGTGGAGAGGAGATCGTTCACCTTCGAGAGTTTGCTAGTGCCCCCACGTCAGCAATACCCCCATCACTCGACGAAGAGATGCTTAATTCACTTCGCCAACAACATGCGCTCGAACTTTCAACTGCAACTTCTCATATTCGTGCATTGGAGAATACGATCTTTGATAAGGACAGCGCGATCCATGGGCTCCAGAAGGAGATCAAGTCGTACGAAGAGCAGATGGATCACACAAAGCCCAGTCCACGACTCCCGAGGCGGCCTATATCACGCACTTCAAATTATAACGACTCTTCTCGCTTGTCATCTGGTGCTCATCGACCAAGCCTACCTAGCCCACTTGCTCGTACTGTCTTCGATGAAGCTATGACACCAGAGACATTTCACAAGCGAAAAGTCAGCCTTAGTATGTTGAAGGCGCGTATGGAGAGTGAAGCGAAGGTCCAGATTGGTCAACCCTCTTCTCGGGCGTTGTCTCCAGTACAGTCTAACGGTAAACCCTCGCGACCATCTTCTGTTGTTGGCCATAACCATCGTCCACAATTCTTAGACGAGACTCATGTGTTTTGGTGCCATGCTTGTTCGGGGGATCTTGTGATTCTGTGAGAAGTAGATCACAATTATTTACACATGAAGCCATTTTGCACATAATAATTCGAGGGCGGCTTGTATGCAGAAAGAATTGCATGATTAAAAGAAAATATTATAATGTGATTATAAGACCTTTCAAGAAGGATATAAAATTTCCACTAGATAGGTATGTCACTGGGTCTTGCACCAGATAAACTCTGACGTTTACACTTCAGATGGCGTAATTTCTGAAGGAGATCCTGAGAGCACAAACATAATCAATGTAGTTTCGATATTTAGAAAATATGAAATACGAACCTCAAACTCCTCGGTACCCAACAGACCATCTCCCCTGTCCACTTGCATACCATTTTCAATACTTTCAAGCACGTCACTAATAAGCTCCCGATAATCTACGCCGAAAAATTGTGTAAGCTTTGCGGCCGTCTTCCTACGCCGCTGAAAAGAAGGAACGTCTGATCTTTCTGGAAAATCATAGATGGTGTCGTGAGAGTCAAGGCATGTCCTCGATGGCAATGACCGACTACGTTCCAACTTGACAACCACCGTAGAGGCGGAAGCCCGATGCTCTACATGGGTTGGTGTTGACGTGGTATCCTCTTCTTCAGATTGGTGTCGAGACGAATCAACTTGTGGTTGTGTTAACGTATTAAAGCTGGCTTCTCCATTCAGGACTTGATGAAGTTCTTCAAGAGATGCCTTATCATCCTGTCATACGAGAATATGGGTTATGGAGACAGGGTATAGTAGTATCCGTAAACGTACACGATCAAGGATGTCGTTCAAAGACTTTAAGGAATCCTTGTAATGTTTGTAAAAGGTTGATTGACATATATTCTCCGTCGAGGCATTGCTTGACTGCGTTGTCAGATGATCATCAGAACGCGAGATTGTCCTCTTTGACAAAAGGTGTTTGACAGACTCCGACGTGGATGGCCTATTTTCCTTTTTCTTCTGTATTTTAGTAACCAAGATAGTGGAATTGGAAAGGGAGCCGGGGAAAGAGAACGAGGGGAAAGAAGGGAAGGGTGGCGAGGAACGACCTGATAACGGTCGCGACATAGGTACTGAAGGAGAAGGCAAGTGACGTCCAAGATAGAGCATTGGGGGAGGAGCAACACCGAAAACCTGTGGAAACGTTAGATCATCGGTTTATGGAAATTAACTACTGACTTTTTCCATCTTCTGTGCTCGTCGCACAAAGGCTATCCTTTCTCTATCGACCTTTGATCTTTCAAAATCGCCAGACCACGTCGTGGGTTCCAGTATGACTGATCTACTACTGTGATGCTTCATCCATGTCTTGCCGGCGTTCTTGTCAGACACTCGTGTTCGGGTAGATCGGTCCTGTAGAGGTGGAAGACAAGAGACGTTGTTATTATTTATGCCCAACACCAAATCAACAGGAACCTGCGACCCAAGAAATCGATGAAGCTTCGCGAGACGTTCGCGCTTCTGCCGTCTCTCCCTCTCTTGATCAACGAACCTCGTTCCCAAAGAATGAGCCGGCGGGAGCAATGTTGTATCAATAGATGATCCATCATCGGATAGATCGATGAAAGAGATGGGCGAACACGATCTGACGGACTCGGACTTTTTATGGTGCAAAGTTGACTGAAAATTTCCCTGCACTGCAGACTCGCCTTGGTGAAGAGCCAAAGGAGTGTCAATCTCGTGCTCATCCAGAGTAGGACTGATGGTGATAAATGAGACGTTGTCGGGGCTATAACTTCTACTAGGCAGGTTCAGATGGTCAGAGACGCGACGCACATAGCAAGCCCTTGCTTGTGTATCATGTTCTCGTCCCGCTTCGCAGGTAGCCAATCGATTGATGTCTTGACTGACAACGTCCTCAACGTTTGGAGTTTCACCGAACACGCGAGTCAGTTTACGTGTCTTGCGAACAAGATCAGCTCGTTCTCCTACGTCGAGTAAATTTGTCGTGGCAGGCTTGACTGGATTCTGGCTGTCGACAAATTGAACTTTAGGAATCTTTACCAGAAGTGATGATTTGGCTTTATTCACAGCAGAAAGAGGCTTCGGTGCGTGTAAACGTTGTATAGATCCAGGGATAGCATCACGAGCCTCAGTTTTAAACAGCTCCGAAGGTAGGTTTGATGGCACTCGAGGAGAAATAACAGGTGTGAAATGAGCCGAAGAAGAACCAGTTTCAACGGTGGTGTGGAGATTGAGATCGGTTCTATGTGTAGGTGAATGGATTTCCATGAAGGAGCAACGGTTCGCAGCAAGGTCAAGACAGTGACTCTTCTCGTTTGAGATGCTAATTCTCGATCGGGAGTTGACAGAGAAAGCTGGGGGATCGTTCAAAGAGTGTCTCCCAGAGGAGTCGATGGTTTGTTCGTGGGAAATCAAGCTGCGCGACCGTTTCTGATAATCGCCTCCACTTTCGAGGCTGGGCATTTGTGACCAACGTCGTAGTGAGGAGAATGACGACACACAGACAGGAATTCAGAACTGAGGTTTTATACCCACGAAGAGACATATGACCGACATATTTTATCCTTTTCTAACCCTGAAACGACGCCCAAAAAGATATATGCTATTCCAAAAGATATTTGTTGCAGATCGTCAGTACGCGGTGATTGTTGCGAAGTTGCAAGTCCAGTTAACCGTGCCGATTCAGACGACCGGATCAACCTTGCTGCTTTTGGAATGAGATTGATTGAACAGCGTAACTGAATACTTGGGCTCACTCTTTTCTTGTCAATCTCGTCCACGCAAAACCAACTTGAAACTCGTAGATGTTACAACACTGAAAGAATATCCTTGATTGATTTCAGTAGAAGTTATGTCCAGTTGATTTTGTGGTCGCTCGTGCCGCGTGCGCCAATAATTACGGATCAGCAAAATTTTCTAACAGCAACAAGTTTCCCAGCGGGCCGCTTGCCAAAAGAGAAGATCAACCGCAGTGTCTTTGAGGCCCGATTACACTTGTGTGGTCCGGCTTAGGAATTCTCGTCATCTAAGCAATTTGATTGTCTATGAGAAAGCCCCGAGGCTGTCAGTAAATATGAGCTATAGCTGCTTTGAAGAAGAAGAAGGGAATGGATCAAGCACCTTTAAGTCAAATTTTGGACTAGATGCGCAATGCCAACCGCCTAGAAGTATAAGGCCTACTCAAACTCGTGGATGTACGCACTGTGACATCCTGGGAGAAGATAGAATGATCGCATATTCAGATTCACCCACACCAGTATATCCAGTGAACTGTTCAGTTGAGAATTACATCACATTCGTTTAAGACTTGGGGAATCACCCAGACATCCTCACCGTACACACTGTACTACATGCATTGTTCTAACTCCCCGCAGTCTGCCTCTTAGTAGTCTCCTTCGTCGCCTGCGCCGAGATATTCAAGACGACTTGAAACTTCATTAGTATAGTAGACGCAAGTTATTTGATTGGGCATACGTATCAGAATGACAAATTCACATTGGATTGGAAGAGCCGACCCCACTCCAAAACGACTTTACAAAACGTTCAGACTTCAGAATAATAAGGACGCACCCCGATGTTGGTAGTACGGAAGTAGGGCCAAGTCAACGCGGAGTTCAAATTAGAGCTTCCGATCTAAGTAGACGCTTTACATAAATGGGTGTAACTCCTACGTGTACAAAACGTCTATATGCATGGATGTGCGTACATAAGTATACAAGGTGTGATACAATATAAAGGGGCAATGGAAGTTGTTATGAACTTTCGACAGTGAAATCAGAGGTAGATGTCTTTGATCTCCGAGGTGGAAGTCGAGGAGGTTTGCCTAAATTTGTAGAAGACTTGGGCCTCAACACATCGCTCGAATACAGATCCGTTTGGGAACTGTCAGAAAGTAGATCGCCTGTAGATTGGATTCTACTAGCCGCTTGTTCGCAATCATCGTCGCCTGATTGGGATGAATGGATTCTTGGACTTGCAGAAGTAGGTAAATCAGAGTCAGTGGTTTCTATGCGACTCTTTCCATCTTTCTCGACAACATTCTCTGATGCTGACAATGGAGGCGAGGAAATCAAAGTAGGCTTTG